>JAABUP010000059.1_pt1 | contig 239068 bp, 397 predicted proteins | sample 5559201 | NCBI WGS metagenome assembly JAABUP01 (sample SAMN10711887, study PRJNA513373) | rock metagenome | isolation source: Antarctica rocks | place: Antarctica
CAGCGCATGCTCTCCTTGCAAGCACAACAGCACCACAATCATATCTACAAGCCCGTCACTCAGGCGAGTGGGAGCAGTGGGAGCCAGCGATGCAAGAAGAGCTTGCAAAGATGGACAAATACAAAGTTTGGGAAGTCGTCCCTCGATCACCCGATATGCGCGTCGTGGGACCACGTTGGGTGTTTACTAGAAAGACTGATGGAGAAACCGGCAAACCATCGGTACAAAGCTCGATGGGTTGCCAAAGGATTCAGTCAAATCGAGGGAATTGATTTCAACGAACTCTTTGCTGCAGTTGCACACAAAGACTCAATCCGGGTATTCCTCTCGCTTGTCAAACATCTCGACCTTGAATGCGATCAGGTTGATATCGAAGCGGCTTTCCTCAATGGCGACCTTGATGAGACAATCTACCTTACCACCAGAAGGCAGCAATATATCGGCAGACAAAGTCCTACATTTGCGGAAATCTCTTTATGGTCTCAAGCAATCGCCACGCTGTTTCAACAAAGCATTTGAGAGGTCAAGGGCTTACTCCAACTCGAGCCGATCCCTGCATTTATACCAGACGACAAGGCAATACATTCCTGATGCTGTCAGTCCACGTGGACGATCAACTCATTGCGTGCAACAGCCGATCAGCGATGCATTCAAGCACACGCTCAACAACAGACTCGAGTGCTCTGACTCTGGACCGGCCGGATACTTCCTTGGCTTCAACATCTATTGAGATCGACCGGCATGCAAGCTTCATTTATCTCAACAACATTACCTTGAGGCAATACTTGACCGATTTGACTTGGTTGATTGCAATCCTGCACGGAGTCAGAGCACTCGAATATGTTATTAAGTGTCTGCTTTGAATGTATCAAGCGCAGTCGGCTGTTGCAAGCAATGAGTTGTCATATCCCGACGAAATGCAAAGAACAGAAGTCTGAACGTACAATCAGCTGAAGAACTGAGCGGCAGCGGAAGACGAGATTGCGTTATTCTGACATAAACAACACATCTATATTTTAGTCTTCCCTTCTGAATGTTATGGTCTACCTAGGCTTTATTCTGCTGAGGACGGCCAGCCGCCTTCCGCATAGTCACCATCGTTCACTGTATTTAGGTGTTCATTGGCCAGTCGTAAAAGGGAATTTAACAAGTCGCGTCGAGATCCGATGATGGCTAAATCATCGGACCGTGAAGCTTTGTCCAACCGCAAGCGTCTATTACCGAGAAAACCAGGAGTTGGGATCATGAGAAGGTGTGTAGCTAGAAACACCTGGACACGAAAAAGGACTTGCTGTGCGAGTCTCAGAAAGCACAAACAGGGATTCTGGGAAGATCTTGTAGTCAAAACTCTGTGCGCTAGATATATTTCAGTATTTGTTTGAACTGTAAGTCGAGCGAACAGAAAGCCTTCCATAATTTTTGGATCCTATAGCGAGGCTTTAGTTGAATGTCTGTTCTTATATCCGTTATTGTTCGAAATGTGCAACTTATAGCGGGGCAATGTCATAGAAGTATACCAAACGAGGCCGCATCCCATCAAGCGCTGTACTCAGGTCAACGTCAGAGTGCTGTGCCGATCAGTGGACTACTTCCAACGAGTTGTATGTGGCTGAATTGGCAAGCGTTAGCGGTGTTTCGAAGCTGGGACGCTATGAGGAAGAAAGGCGCCGGTCTTGATCGTCTAATGTTTGGACGAGCGAAGCTGAAGCTAGGCCAGTGTGTGCTGAGCCCTACTTCGTTATATCATCGTGACAGCGAGAGTAGCCGAGAATAGCATCGAGCGTTTGCGGAACCTACGCTCGATTTGGCACGCGACTGTCGGCGATATGGATGCTAGTGCGCGCTTGGGTCCATAACACCGCGGCTTTTGCTTGTCACCTCCAGCTCCTGCCCGCCGGCAGCTTCTCCATGTTGGACACCCCCGTCTGCAGTATCCCCTCGGCCCAGCGATGTGAACGTTTCATCGGCATGATCCGGTTCTCAGATGAGGATTGATGTTCGCGCGACTCGTCATGCCATAAAGGCCACCGGATGCGGCAGAGCAGTGGGGAGCCAATCAAAGATGGACCGGGGAACAGCATCTACGGAGATGGTAGGCTCATCGGTACGTCCAGAAAGATATGCCGCCAAGCGGCCGATTTCGACCCAATTGTCACTAGATTTCATTTGAGTACTAGGCAGGCTGCACGTCTCGCTTGAGTGCTCATCCCATACACGATCGACAGCATGTCTACGGTGCATTCCTCGATGGCGCTCGACAAGGTCCACTGAGATGACGGCTTGGCCTGTCCCAATTCTGTACAAGTGCACACTTATGACTGTAAGGGGATCAGTATCATCCTGAAGAGTGATGGGAAGTCTTACAGTAGAGTCACCGCAGAAGCCCTATGGGACACGTAGAGCTTAGCGGGCTATCGCTTGGCTAAAGGCGATTACTGATTTCTCGAAGTCAACCCTGTTGCCGTAGGTTATTATTCCCCTTACCACCCCGCGCAAAGCCGATGACCTTCGGGACACGGTTCATCGACTCTGGAACAGCTCTCGCGTTCCGACAGGTTCTCGCGTCGTAGTACCTGATCTAGGAGTCAGTAGCACGAGGATGTACAAGACCGCTCGCTTACGGGAATCGGACACCTCCAGGCTCCGTCATCATTTGGGTAGCAAAATTTACAAGGGCGCCAATAGTCCGTCGATACCTGACTCCGAGCTAGGTTTGGGGGAGCTGGAAACTAAATGGGTTGGTCAGCACTTTCACTTTCAAGAGCACATACCTCTATTGGCCCCTGGGCATCCCCGGAATATATTCCGCGTGCTTGCCGTTGTTCATTTTCGGTCCTTGCTGATCCAGGGCGCCGAAACAGCAGGAGCTCAACCATGTTCCTGTCGAGCCGAGATGGGACTGCCACTGCTACGGGTGAAGCCAGGGTATACCGCCTGTATCGGATGCGGTTCAGCTAGCCTGTCGGACGAGAGATTTGGAAGGAAAGACTGGTGGAATGGATCAGCTGTAGCCATTTCATAATCTTGGTCTCACTCACGCGAGTTCACTGAGTGACGCAGCTACCACAGAAGACAGGCCCACACCCGTCTAAAACCACAGGCTATCGTTTGGTACGTCAAAGAAAGCAGTCTGATGCGTTGATTCACACCGATGAAGACGCCCGCACACATTCCACAGGTGAGCTCGTCCTCGCGAGTCATGAGCCAAGGCTCGACGTTCTCTTCCGGCTCATCCTCTGCCGGTACCCCATTTGAAGACGGGGTCATGGCATCTGAGGATCCGATAAGCATTGTTGGCTGTTCGCAAGAATATGAAGAAGCTGTAAATAGAATGAGACTTTCGCTAATGCGACCGACCTGACTCACTCGCTGGCTTGCTATCCTGCAGCCCCACGTGACTGGCGAGGTCATTCCGTGAGATCCCTCAACGTGTTTGACTCTCTTGTTACCGTGAGCAGCCTCGTCTTAATGGAAATGCTTGGCAGGTCGGGACGAAGAGTTGAACGACTCATCATCGTAAGTCCGAGGTCGGACAGGACTGTGAGAGCTCATCGTCGGAATGGTGCTCTAAGTGGACGCTGGCAGGTGCCAAGATGGCGGATCGATGAAGACAGACATGTGGGACCGTGTCAGGTGAATGTCGAATGCTTCGGCAATTGAGGAGGGAATGAGTCGAGAATAGACGATATGACAGCCTCAATTCGCTTCGGTCATGCGTATGAAATGAAATGACCGGGATTGCGGGGCAACGCATCCATAGACCGCCGGCACTTCGTGTGAACGAAATTTACTCTTCGAACTCTTCGTTTGAAGAGGCATGGAATCTATAGAAGATTACCTCAAATCGGCGCCATTGCTCTTGAAAGCTCTGAAATCCTCCATCGATCCTCCTCAACCTGGTTGGCCGGTCAAGATCGAAATCGCTCGCCGAGTATGGAGTGCCAGCGAGGTCTATATCCCGAGGAAAGCTGAAGTCATCCGAGACTGGATCATGAATTGTTGGACACGAGCCGAGTCGTCGTGAGTCCTTCCATCATCATGTCAGTCTACACTTATCTGGAATAGGTTGACGCCGAATGATCTGATCGATGCTGCGTACCACGATTTGCTCTTCGATGTTCTTCCGCAATGTACCCAGCCCATTTACGTACCACTGCGCCTTCTCTCTGCTTTCTTCTTGTCTCTGAGGAATCGCCCTAACCTCGCAACGGGCCGCATTTTCGAGTCGGCAGCGCGGTCATTCTCGCTTTTATACGAAGAAAGCGCAGGATCTCAGAAGGCCGAGCAATGGACGGATGTCTGGGGTCACATGATCGCCTACTTGGCTTCTGCTCGTCCGATATTGTCTCGAACCCACGATGGAGGGCCATGGGAGCTAGTACACTTTGTCTGCGACGGATTAAGAGAAGCGTTACCGGTTTCTCACGATGCCGTCAAGGTACGTAGCGGGAGATGTGCGATATTGACATTATTGCAGATCGCTCAGTCATTATTCGGTACTTTGCCGGCTTTTGCCATTGTCCTCGACACGCATACACCCATGAAGGAAAGATTGCGGTCCACTTTCGCTTCCCTCCTGCTACCTCCGGCGATGCTGCAGAGAACCAATCCTTTGCAGTCAATTCTCGATGCTCTTGGCTATGCGGTGGATCCCTCGATTGAGCTGCATCTATTGCCCTGGCTGTTACAGAGCATGATCACTTATACCACTCGAGCTCGTTTCGACCTCTTCAATCAGCCATCGAGCAGCAAGCTTCCATATGACGTTTTTGTCGCCGATAAAGTTCGGGATACCGTACGATCGACAATGTCCGCTATCATTGATCGGCTCAACCTTGTCGAAACGAATGCCTCGGCAGCTGTCGTCCCAGTGATATGGGCGTCTCGGTATGCTCTTTGGGGTGTTATCTTAAGCTGGGGAGGCTACCTCGAAAGGGACTCATCTTGGATCGACTTGGTCGAGGCCGAGACGAAGAGAGCTCAAACCTCAATGGAGACCCACTGCAGTGACCCACATAATTGTCAGGAAGTAGCGAGAAGTATCCTGCAGGTGATGACAGTCCTAGAGACGCTGGACCATGCAAACGCAAGGATTGGACCTTTCGTCATCAGCTGGTGTATCACCGTGCGTAGCTCCTCCCGCTACGTCGTGGTCCTGCTTATCCTGCTTATAAGGCTCCTATCGGTACGCATGACGCGGCGGGAGCATTACTGTCCGCAGTACTCCGCTATCATCAGCTCACCCACTCCTTGAACGCATTCTGCTCGTTGTTGGATGACTCGTTGCAACGACTTCTACCGACGGACCTGCCCGAATCAGCAGCAAAATCTTTATATGCTCTCATCGCTCACGGTCCTTTGTCAACGGAAGAGATGAGAGTGAAGTTATGCAATGCCGGCAACGCTGGAGCCTTCCGAAGCCGGACGAGCTTGTCGTGGATGATCGCGGTCAAGAATATCGCGAACAGGATTACTTCCGCCGTCGAGGATTTCGACATCGCTTCGTCGGCACATTCGGGAGCACAGAAGCGTCGTCGAGCAAGGCTGACTCCATCGCCCGCCGCGGCGGCGACATTTGGCATTCGCAGCCGTATACTTGTATCCCTGCTTCGCTGTGCTACCGGGACAGACGATTTGAGGGAGGTACAGGAGGCCATGACGGCTTTAGCACCCGCCAGGTCAGGTCTCGGCACGACAAGTCTACGTCGGACTATGAGCCCTGACGGCTACTCTGATCTCAAGAAACGAAAGAGCTCACTCGCATCGCGAATTGAGATGCCAAGCAGTACATGGACGCAGGAGATCTTCCTCTCGGGTCATCTACGGATTTATGAAGCCCTTGGACGACTTCAGCTAGGCGCTGAACTCACGGTACCAAATTTGGGTGAGGAAGACCTCTTGGCAAATCTCGCAGATGTCGACGCGTTGCCGGAACTGCGAGCACAAGCAGTCGGTGCCTTTGGAGGCTCAGCGAGTGGCATGCTCACTTTCGTTGCAGTTGCTGTTCATGCTACAAGGCTACTCCCATTCGCTAGAGTTCGACTCCAGATCGGTGCCTCCCGAGCGTTTTTTCGATGCGATTCTGGATATACTTCGGCATAGCGAGAGTCAGCCGAAAGACAGCCCAACGCATCGGTATGAGACAAACTTTCTGACGAGCGAAACATTGCATGCCATCGTGGAACGAGGTCTGCTACTCATCGAGTGCGTTTTTGACTATGGACATTGCTGACTGTTGACACAGTGCTGTTGCCTCACCAATACAACAGCGATCATTCTGGCTCTCCGTTGGAGTTTGCTTGGAGCCCGTGACTCCTTGTAATACGACTAGTGCACGCTCTGTCCGGGTCGCAGCCTTGCGCCTTTTGGCCAAGGCTGACATCTGGGAGCTGTCCACTTTGAGATGTACGCCTTCTTGCCTCGTCTCGAGCTTGTCTGACCTCGAGGGTATCCCTGCTAGCCGCTTTCCTCGGCCTCGTATCCGATGAGATCTCTGCTTCGCGCGTTCAAGGAGCTTTTTCGTCATTCCTTCCTCTCTTTAGGCTCCTCAGTTACTGCCCAGCCTCGTGCCTCTCCCTTGTTGACCGTAACATGATCGTGGATAACGTGCTACTTTTGGATCAGCAATCGACGGGTGCCCTGCGTTTAGAGATACGCCAATGGGTATGTCGCACTGTTATCGGCATGGATACTTTCGGGTCATTAGTACGTAATCGACGACTGCCACCATCAATAGCTCTGATCTTGGGTTCAGACGAGTGACTCGAAGCTCCTTATCAGGCTGTCTAAGCTTACTGAGGCGGACGAATCACTTGCTCAAGATTCCGTTGAAACAACTTTAGCTCTTCTCGAACCTACTTACCGGTCAGTCCAGAATCTCTGTGCTTTTCGTCGAATCCGCTGAGTCAGATGATAGGCACATATGCCAGGCGTCGTATGCCAGCAGTAAAGCCATGATTGATGAAATGCTCGACGACGCGCTCAAAAGTCAGCCATGTGCTAGGTGGCACGAAAGCGTGATGCAAGGAGCACCAGTTTCGATCTGTACCGATCTGCTCTCGCGATCGGCACTACTACTTTGCGAGGTCGTGATGGAACGTGGCGACCAGGGGCAGTGAGTTGAGAACCGATACCGCTGGGCGCAGGGTAGCTAAGAATTTCCAAGGTACAGCGACGTATTACGAGTCAAAATGGAGTCACTCGCACAGAGATTGCATGACAACCTCCGTCCCGCAATCTCCGCATGGGTCCCTCGTCCACCTAACTTGCAATCGCACATCACCCTCCTACGCGCATGGCAAATTACCATAGACTTCAGACTTTGGCTGAACTCATCAGGTGAGTGAGTTCGGGGTGATTAGGACTGAAGCAATGTCATCAGCTGCATACCAGACCTTGGGAAATGAGGTCTTGATGAAGACCCTCAGAGGTGCTCGAAGAGGCGCGGTCTCGACGCCTCCGACGGATTTCACTCCACTGCTATTGTCTGTTCTCAAAATCATCGGCCTGGATAGAGGTCCGGAATTATCAGATCTTTCGAACGACAAGACCCTTGTGGCCTTCATCCTTCTCCAGTGCACAAGTCAAAATCGTAAGCGATTACGTTGGGTGGAATGCAAAGTAGCTGATGTACTCAGCATTTACAAAGGAAAAAATCGCGACGTTAGTCAGGAGCGCGTCTGCGGGCGAGTTCGAGTCGATGCTCCAGGCGATTGTGTTTCTGCTTTGCTCGACTGTAAGATCCGCACCGCGATCTCAGGTTGCCTCGATCCTCCGGGCCGCGCACATCATGCTGGAGCTATCGGTCGAGGGTGCGTTCTCGCTATATCAAACCGTCTCATCTGAACCATGGAAAAGGTTCGGGGACAGCGGTGCGGAAGTATGGTCAGATCCTGCTGTCCACGATTTGCTCGATTATACCAGCATTGAGTGCCTTCGAGTGTAATGCGAGCATCAAGGTAGTCGGATCCCTGGTGAAGAAAAGAGTAAGTCTCACGCCAGAGTGGCAATACGTGCTCATGGTCGTCAGGCTCGGAGCCTGAGGCCGACCGACTTGTCAATCATTTTTGAAATCGTTCTTCAATTACTTCTACCATCTCACTCCCAGTCGCGCAGCCGTTCGACAGACTCTGAGATATTCACCGAGTGTCTGGATGTGGTGATCAGCGCCATCCGGCGGCGCACAGATCTGGTTGTTATCAACCTCCCAGCACTCATTACCATTGCCAGCTTTATCTTCCCTCTTCTCCAGAAAGAGCGAAACGCGCCTAGCCGGAGTCCGACCTATCGATCTCGTGTCTGTCGGCGCTGGCCATTTTGGATCAGCGAGCATGATGCCGGTCTCGGGGAGAACGAAGGCAGACTGCTAACGCGGTTGCTAATTAGCTTGTGTCATGCGACAATATCTGCCCCAAGATCGACGGAGCTCAACTATAAAGCGCAAAGTTTGGCCGGCCCGCTTGCCAAGCATGCTCCATCCATACTGGTTGCATACGTCCGCGCAGCCAGCGATCCAGTAGCAGGGCTTTCGACAGAAGTCCGGCGTTCCCTTGAGCCCGGTCTTTTCGCTATCTGCGATCTGATGACGTCTGGGGGTCGTGTTGAGGGACACGGAAGGGAAGGAGAGAGTATTGGACTACCATTTGGATTGGGGGAAGGTGCTGGGCGGGAGGTAGAAAAGGAAGTATGGGCCGAGATGTGGCGCACATGGGGCAAGAAGCGCTATGTCGGTCAGGGTTGAGCGCAATAGCGGAGCGTTCCATGATCGCGGCAGCGAACTCAATATCGAACCGTCCATTTCGTTGATGCATAGTGATAATATACAAAAACCAGGGCTGATACGCTTCCATCGAGTGGACAGGACTTCAACCTCCTGCCCCACCTCGTGGTCCCAGCCCCGCGAACAGCGTTGCCAACATGTCCTGCTGTGACGCGCCTAGTTGACCTGATCCCGGTCCTAAGCCTGGCGGTGGAGGGCCGTAGCGAGAGTAATTGTCGGACTGAAATATTGATCCGGCCTGAAACATGTCAGACGGCGGCCTGGGGCCGCCAGAAAGAGGGAATTGGGTCGGTATAAACCCTTGAAGACCCGGCCGGGGAGGGCCTCCTGGATAAAGCGTGCTCGGCGTTGATTGGTAATCTCGAGATCCCGAACGGGGAAAGCCCTGGGATTGGGACGGAAGATCGCGAAGGAAATCATGCGGCGCTATGCCACCCTCATCTCGAGCCTGATGCGGATACATATTCGCGGAAGGTCGATAACCGGGCGGCATCGCTCGGTTGTATATGCCTAGGGGTACAGATTGATGGCCGCTTGGTGACAGCATTATCTGTTGTGGACGCTGAGCTTGTGCCGCGGTCTGCATCGATGCTGCATGGCGGCTCTGTTCGTCATTTGTGGGGGATTTGTGGGGATTGTTTAGCTGCTGAAGATCATGCGGATGATTTAACGGAAGTCGGAAGCTCTGGGAGTGTCCCGATCCCAATTCGTAGTCATAGTGGATTGGATGGGAATTTGACCCTTGCCCTTGAAAGTCGAGCGGCATGCCGCGCCGCGAATCGTTGGGCGGAGCACCCGATGGTCTATGTAGACGAGTAGGGCTGGAGAGATAACTGCGTTGTGTTGTATCCGTTCGGAGTGGCGCCCGCTGAAGCTCTGGACGTTGATAGTCGTGGAATTGCATGTGGGAGGGCAGAGTCTCCGAAGAGTGCGAGAATGACTGCGAAGATCTGTCGTCCGGGGAAGCTTGAACAGGAGCTGGTAGACCCGAAACCTTTATGTTGGATGAGCTTTACGGGACTTGTCTAGCGCTGAACACGTACCTTGCTGGAGAGCAATCCCATGAGCGTCGCCACGTGATCATCGGGTTTGTACGCTTCATCTCGATCCGTCGTATCCCCATAAGATCGTTGTGATGGTGATAAGATTTCTGGAGGCGAGTGTATTGGAGGCGAAAAGACAGTCTGCTCCCTCTCCTTTATGACTCCAGGTGATCCAGAAGTGAGTGCGGAGGTTGGAGACGGACCCCCAAAGAATCTTTGAAAACGACTTTGAAATGCGTTGGAAGCCGGGTCCGGCTCATCCGCCTCCTTTTTGTCCTCCTCGGATTGCTGGCTAGTCGGGCGAAGATAGTCGGCCGCATTGAAGTTTCTCGGCTTCGCGGAGGGCACCGTCAGGCCTGGTTGGGGTTCGGATGCTGCAGATAACGACGCAATTGCCGGATCCGTGCCAAAGAACGAAATCAGTGGTTTCGTGCCACCCCGCCAATCCCCTTCCGCCTCACGCGCCTTCATCGCTCGCTTGTGAGCGGCGATCATGTCCTCGCCAGGCATGAATTTGACTAGCGGGTCTAAAATGCTCGCCTCTTGGGTGACAGCATCCGTAAGTCCGGTAGATGCATCTTGCTGATCGTCCATCCACGCAGGCTCCTGAGGCCCTTGTTCGCGTTTGACGTAACGATTGTTCCAAGCATTTTGTGGTCGGCGCGATTCATCTCCACAGCGAAGATGTGGTGGCGCCGATCCCCTCTCTGCAGCAAGCTGTCAATAGCAACCTCGAGCAGTAAAGCGCCCGGATTACCTGATCTTCGCCATTCCCCATCATCCTTCCGGCCCTTCCGCTCAGATCCGTCCTTTCCTTTACCAGCCTAGAAAGTGACAGCTGATGTCAGCGCTGGACGGCATTGGACCCTTTGGAGGACTTGCTTCGTCGCCTCCAAGTTTCATGTTGCGGTCCCCTAGATTCCGTACCGAAAACCGACCCATTTGACCACCAAAGGCATCTCGTCGACTTTCGGAAGGCAGTGGTAGACCATTAGCATCCAGCTGACCGTCCGCTGTCCGTCGAAGTCTGGGCAAGACGTATCAGCATGGCTGCAGACTCGAAATCCTGGTAAAAATGTTAGACCTATTCTCACCCAATATTTCGACCACCCCTGGCAATACCCTTTCCTCCTCCTATGCCACCACCATATCCAAACCCCTCGCCATAGCCGGCTGCACCTCCTCGCCGGCTGGAGCTACCAGCAGAGGGACCGATTGGAGCAATTGCCGGGTCTTCCAATTGTTGAACGTGAAATGCCTGGGCAGGGGAAGGCATGCTTGTAGCTCATTCAGCAGCTGAGCTCTACCGCATAGTCCATCGCCTACCCAAACCATGTTCCAAGGCCACTCATATCCCTTGGGATCTTCCAACCCTTCGCTTGACACCTTTTGGCGATCCTCAGTAGCCTTTCTCTCGAGTAATAGATGACCGGGCCCATCTTATGCCGCTGAAATTTCTCCGGGTTAGGTAGCCTTTCGTCTGCGATGCTGAGGATCTTCCTCATCTCATCTTCACCATTCGCATCCTGAAGTTTGATTTCGAGAAGGTCGGGGGAAAGAGGTGAGAAGGAGTTGAAAGTGAGGCTGGTATTTGATGCGATCGGCCTGGGAGATAGATGTGAGGGGTTAGAATAAGGAGAAACTAGATCCGAGCATCCATCAGCGGACGCTGAGGTCTTCTTGTTCCGAAGATAGTAACATACGCGGTCCCATGGTGGGAAAGGTACCGACCGCCCTTCTCACCAGGCGGAATGATGATGAGGGGTGAAGGATGAGACTTTATGCCGGCAGGAGTAAATGAATCATAGACGATGACTCAGTCATGGAAGGGTCACCAAATCATTGAGAACATTCTTCTGAGAGCGAATGCCGACTGAAGGAATTTCAGAGGTCTTGATGCCAGGTTCTGCTTTAAGTGGTCCACCCTGAAACTAGGGAGAAAGGCACGGGAAATATGGAATTGACCGAGATTTCAACTGCAAGGACGCTCTTCTCGCTTGTCTCCAGTCTTCTATGTCTGAGTGGCCACCCGGAACTCCGAACAGCAACAGCTGTCGAACGATCAAACGCTACCCCATCATCTGTCACTGGTCTTGGCCAACGAAAACGTCATGTGTGCCTTACGTTCCTCGTCATGTCTCCGAGGCTCCTGGGGTCCTTCTTCTCTCTCGAGAGCTATCTCAGTGAGCTTCAGCTTTCATTTTGAGCTTAGTGGCTTGTATTGATCTAATATGGTCCAGGCTAGAAGCTATGCGTCTGCTCCAAACGCATCTTCATCATCAATTAGTTATTTGGTTCTCCGCACCTCCCTTGTCTTTAAGCTAACAGGAACTTTTCTTAATAGACTGGGCATTCGTACTTGGAACTTTCGCGCTGGTACGTCTCGAGAACAGCTCGAGAAGCTCGGTGCTGAGTGAGTCCTGCTCAGGTAAACGCCGGAGGTTATTACTATCTTCGAAGGGATCCGTGTGAGTCAGGATTGCCTGAAAAGAGTGCCTACCTCACTGTCTGATATCAGCAACGAGTGCACAGCTTCAGGAAAAGAGCAAGGATCTGAAAGAAAAGGTCGAGGCCGAGGCTGAGGTTGCGGAGAAGCAAGCCGGCAACCAGGGACCAGGAGTGATGGGCGCCCTGATGAAGTGAGTCGACATCCCAGAACGAAGAAGGGAATGCTGATTATCTGGTCGTAGAGACTCCTGGACACCGTTTAGTCTCACCTCTGTCGACAGTCATACACAAAATAGCTCCATATACCGATTCAGCTTCCCCGATGATCTGAAAGATAAAAGCGCGGGCGGACAAGTGGCAAGCGCTCTACTAGTCAAATCACCAGAGGGTGATGACGAGGTCAAAGACGATAAGGGGAAACCCGTCATCAGGTGAGTCTGCTTTTTATGTCTATATCTTGCCTTATGGAGTGGACGTTCAGGCCTTACACCCCGATCTCGTCGCCTGACGAGACTGGCTCCTTGACCCTCATGATCAAAGAATACTCGGTGAGATTTTCCCGCTCGTTTCGGATGTGATCTGACATTCGTTCAGGACGGCAAACTATCACCTTTCATTGCGTCGATGAAACTTGGCTCCCAACTGCTTTTCAAAGGCCCGATTCCGAAATACCAATACAAGCCAAATGTCTTCGATCGAGGGCTGTGCATCGCTGGAGGCGCGGGGATTACTCCCATATACCAACTGATCTCACACTCGCTGGGCATGCCGGAAGACACGACGAAGTGGACGCTCGTATTCTCAAACGTGACCGAGGATGACATCTGTAAGTCAAGTCGGACAGCAAGTTGTGCGTAGTTAATCGGGCCCAAGTGTTGCGTCGCGAGTGGGACAATCTGGCCAAGGCGAATCCCGAACGACTGCAGTTGAACTACGTAGTAGACAAAGGACCGGCAGGATGGAAGGGTTAGTCTCTCCTATTTTACCTGGCACTGAATGACTGACGATTCACCGCAGGTGAGCAGGGCTATATAACTGCTCCTATGCTGTCGAAGATTTTCCCCAGGACGGAGGATCGCGACGATAAAGTGATGGCATTCGTTTGCGGGCCGCCTCCGCAAGTGAAGTCAATAGCTGGACCTAAAGATGGACCGAGACAAGGTGATCTGCTGGGCGCGCTGAAGGAGCTCGGTTATTCGTCGGACGAGGTGTTCAAGTTCTAGACCAGTTGTTAGATGAGTTGCATCGCACTTTGCATGGTTCCAAGCTGCTCTTCAAATGGAGATCAATGTTTGCTTCGCAAGAACCCAAAAAGTTGTCGCCATAATTAGGGAGCGGTACCGCTGATCATCTCTCATCTCGTCTATGAGGGTACGAACGATCCTGACATTTTACGTGGTCGACAACCTGTGAAGAGGTCCAAGTCGATTGAACCCACGTGGGCCCTAGAAACTCACCGCCGCTGTGTAACTAGTAGAGCACACATATACATTCACTTTGGCTCGTTCTTGGTCATCAGGATCACCATCCGGATAGATCTGAATTGGCAAACCTTCACAACCGCATCACGAGGAAGAACCCTGCACGCTCCGGGGACTGGTCCTCTACACCGCCAACCGGTCGGAGCATGCTCAGAGCGAAAGCCTTCCGATTCCTGTTGGCCGCCGGACAACCAGTGGTGATTCTGCATGCGGATTTTTTACACACGTTCTGCTGCCTTGTACTTCAATCGATAATCCGGTCAACTATTCCTTCGTCGAGGCTTTCGCTTCGATAACATGCAATACCTCTCAAAGGCCTATAGCTACTGTAAGTGCCCGGTATCCTATGTCGACCCATTTGTCCTTTCCGATGTCAGTCTTGTAGTCTACGCTTACTGACATGTTGTTTTGTGGCCGCAGATTCCGGCATTAACCCTGCTACACTATCCGGGGCTATCGATGTAGTCGTGGTCCGCCATGTCGACGACAATGGCGATGTCGTCTTCTCTTCCTCGCCCTTCCATGTCCGCTTCGGCAAACTCCAAGTTCTTCGTGCTGGAGAGAAGCGTGTTACAGTACGATTACCCAACAATCTACCTCCTCCTCACACAGCACCTTTCGGCATGAAAGTTGGCGAGACGGGCGAAGCTTTCTTTGTGCTAGAGACGGATGAAGTGGTACCCGAGGAGCTGTTGACGAGTCCGGTCGTCATGGCGAGCGATGTGAGGGAGTTTGTGCTATACCAACGGCCAGCACTAACATGGCTGTGTAGGCAGCTGCGATAGCCCCAACACCACCGCGATCAGATCATAAGATTGTCCCCAATGGGGAAGACTTGGAGCAAATTCACACGTCCTTACCGTCAGTCGACGGACAGTCGACTCCTCCCGGAACTGCTACTGGTTTGTCCCTGACGCAACAGCCTTTCGGAGAGACCGAGAAGCAAGTGCGCCATGATGAGCGTGGAGACGACGTTTTGATTGAAGGACCAAAAAGTGTCGAGAATACCCTCGGAGATGTGGATTTTCTGGACCTTGATGCAGCTGGCAATAAGATGAGGCCAAATGAGGAGGATGAGCTGGACCGGAGGATCAACCCTGTACCCGATGATCACCTCGGCAAGCCGCCGGCTGGCGTTCAGACAACTTCAGATAGCTCGACGTCCGCCGTATCGCCTTCTTCGCTTCTCAACACCGCCACAGCTTTCATCCCATCCATTCCGTTTCTTTCGTCCTCATCCCGCTCCAGCAAGTCCGCGTCCCCGGAGAAGGCTCGGGGGTCGTCTTCTTTCGCCTCAATGAGACTTGATGGACGCGATCAAAGACAAGGCGTCGATGGGACAATCGACAAGCAGGACAGCCGGCCGGACAGCCGGCCGGAAGTACCATCGTTTCAGGCTCCTCCCAACCCGATGGCCGCCCAGGCCGGCGAGTCGACAGCCCTTCCCTCGCGAGACGGTACTCTTTCGAGCTATTCCAAGGAGCTTGATGCATCCTACGACCGGCGAAATGCACTGGAAGGTTTGGAGATGTTGCCCAAAGTTGAAGCTGGCGAGGGCGAGGGTCCTGATGTACTATACGGCAAGCACTTGGTATTGGATATGGCTGGCTACCACAGTACCCGCAAGGCGACCGAAGAGGAACACACCCAGGTGGAAGCTGCAGGTTGGAAGGAAGCGGAGAGGATACAGCAAAGCCCACCTCAGATGGAGGATGGGGAAAAGCGTGCCGTGGCAGATTCGGATGCCCAAACCATCATCAAGGGATCTCTTATTAATACATTCGCTCACGACCTGATATCATCGATCCACCCGCCTATCACTTCGCTGCTCTCGCCATCGCAACCCCTGCTGCCATCCACTCGAACAGCAAGCACGACGATTTCACAAGTCGTCCCGGTTGACGAAAAGATGCTTCAACCTGCTCAACCTGGAGCATCACCTTTTTCGATGTCCGACCTGCCCAAGGCCATTGACGCATTGTCCCTTGAATCGGGGAATCTCGGCGTTGTACATACACATTCTCAATCGCGCCGAAGAAATGACCGGGGACACTCCGAGCCCCCTCAATTCCCCGAAGACAGCAACAATTTATCAATATCGGTCCCACCTCGTTCAGAACTCTTAGATTCGTCCTCACCGCCAATGTCGGATACATTCAGCGGGACATCCATTCAGCGATCAGCTCTCATTACGGCTTCCGCGGCCTCAAACGCAGACATGGACTACGCGTGGGATTGGGGTCGAGTGTCCAGTCAATCGAATGAAGAAGACATCAAAGACTCTCAGCAGCCAAGCCGTGAGATGGAACGGAGCTCATCCGGACCACCCGCGACAAACGGCGAAACATCTGAACAGCGAATGCGTAATGACAGCAGCACATCCGCTGGAATGGATTTGGCAACTTCCGCCGTACACAGAGGGACGCTGGCATCATTACCCGGAAAGCTTAAGAATGTTGAAGATAGTCCATTCATGTTTGTCTTGGATATGGACGATGGGCGATCGTATTCTTTCGAACTCGCTCTGTGCGGTGAGCGCGGCTTCGCACTGCTTGGAGACACCTCAGTAAGTTGGAATCATCTAGGTAGGCGAAGGAGGTTTACTCGAAGCTCTGCAGGACGACGAAGAGACAACCTTTTTGAAGAATCGGGTGTCGTTCCAAAATTTCATTGAAGACCCTCAGATTGTCGACGACCCGCGTTTGGTCGTTCGGTATAGCTTGCTGTACGTAACACCTGGAGCGAGCGGTGAATTGGCTGAACAAAGCTAGGTATCTGACTTGGTCGACTGGCTACCGATTGCTACTTGCGTTGGCAACGTATAGGCGGTCCCTGACTCCTCCCTACGTCCCATCAGACGCTATCCTCCCACCATTGACCGACATAGGGATCGACCCGACGGTTCCTCCTCGACCGACGTCTGGCTACGGCTGGTCTCGATGGTGGCGCAGGGGTCAGAGTGGAGCCACAGGTCTTCGCCCCGCGAATGGAGAGCGCCGACAATCAGTCCCGGGTATGCCGAACGAAAAGGTGGAATCGCCGCCGATACCCATACGCCGTACAATGTCGCAGCCATCTGACGTGGATCCCGCGGAATCCGGCAAGCACTATGCCAAGACCTTGCGGCTGTCCTCTGATCAGTTGGTAAGCATCAAATCTGGATGGTGAACATGTTTGATCCGCGCAGAAAGCATTGAGTCTCAAATCCGGACCGAATACCGTGCAATTCTCGGTCACATCGTCTTACTCGGGAGTAGCGATCTGCACAGCCCGTATCTTCCTGTGGGACGAGACGGATCAAATTGTCATCTCTGACATCGACGGGACAATCACGAAGTACGTCGCAAGCCCGGTGAACAGCACCATTGACAAATTACTCAGATCCGATGCGCTCGGGCACGTCTTCGCAGCCATCGGACGGGACTGGACTCACGGTGGCATCGCCAAGCTTTATACCGATATCTGCAACAACGGATACAAGATCATGTATCTCACCTCGAGAGCCATTGGGCAGGCCGATTCAACTCGTGAATATCTCAACAGTATCATTCAAGGGGAGTACCGCCTGCCTGAAGGGCCAGTCATTATGAGTCCGGATCGTCTCATGGCAAGTCTACACCGGCGAGTCGGATGGCAGTGAGAGCCTCAATATGGCTGACTATCATCAGCGAAGTGATCATGCGGAAGCCTGAGCTATTCAAGATGGCCTGTCTACGGGATATTCAGCGACTGTTTGCTGGAAAAGCCAAGGAGGCCTTTTTTGCAGGCTTCGGCAATCGTATCACGGATGCGATGAGCTATCGTAGCGTGGGTATTGAAGCGGCCAAGATTTATACGATCGATTCGACCGGGGTAGTGAAAACAGAACTGCTCCAAGCGGCGGGGCACAAGGGGAGCTATATGGGTCTGGTCAGTAATACGCGTTGCGAACAAGAGTAGGACTGACGTTGGTCGTCCCAGAATCACCTAGTCAATGAAGTCTTCCCGCCCGTCAATACGAAGGTCAAGCCCGAATTCACCGACTTCAATTATTGGCGGTCATCGGTCATCGATGTCGCCTTGCCAGACTTGACGCCTCCATCACCTGCGCTGTCAGCTCGATCAGATACTTCATCCCGCCTCAGCACCGGTATGTTGGGTAAGATCGCCTCGATCGGTCGTCGATCGTCCAAGCAACCGCTGCTGCCCATGGCGAATACTGCCAGCTCTCGACCAAGCAGCCCGCTGATGGGTCCAGCCATGACTTCTGACGATTTGAGCGAGACCGATGAAGACGAGGTGCTCGGCAGGCGGAGCACGCAAAGCAGCATGCCTGGGTCGTTTGAAGACAAGGGAGGAGACTTTCCAAACTCAACCCAGCAAGCAGGTCGGGATCGAGAGCGCGACATGGAAGGACGAAATCGAGATGAAATTGGCGACGACGGCAATGACGAGCGGATGGATGAGGGCGACCCGTTTGATGATGGCGCAATCTTTGACGACGACATCCTCGCGACAGGTGAGATGAAGAATGTCCCATTTTAGCATTTTCTTGTATCATGATAGACAGGACGCATTTCCCCCATAATATGCATTGCATCGCATAGTTGCTATTTTGTCGTAGGCAAAGGATCCGCGATAGGGTCCGGGCCGGCGTTGACCCCAGCTACGGAGTACCTGACGCGGAAGATGAGCCTATTCCGATGATTTACAGCGGGAGACCTACGAGAAGAAAAGCACTTTCATGGCGAGAGCCATGGCTATGTGCAACACGACGATGACGATGATGAGCAGTTGATTCAGCTTGTTCTCCGCCTGCGGATTTCGACAAGCGCTTCAGCTTCCTCCCTGACACTACAGGATAAATCGATAGCCTTACAGATGCAATCACGGGATAGATATTCCGCACTCTAAAGTCAGTCCAGTCAGCATGATCCGGCATTCGAGACAGTACGAGCCAGTCAGACGACTGCGCGCCATGGCCAGCTCACATGAAGACACCCGAACTAGCTGCTCCTGCACCGACCAATACCCATCGCAAAATCCCCACCGGTATGAGGCACAAGAGACTGATCGGCACATATACGGCCATCGCATACCCGTATACCCCCAAAGCCTCGGCGACCCCCCATTCGCCGATGCTCAACCACTTTGTCGCACCCCATAATAAAGCCGGAACGAGCAGGCCGTATAGGTAGGTCGTGGTGATGGCGGTAGAGAGGAGGGGGAGATTGGAGTTTGGATGCAAGGTAGGGGAAGCGAGATATTGAGTGATGGAGGAGGTGAGGGTGGAGGTGGTGTAGAGGCACAGGATGAGGGTGGTAAGTGTCCAGAAGGGTCCTAGATCAGAAGAAGGCGCCATGACGCACCAAAAATGAGCCAGCTTCTGGCAATGGGTGGGGCGAAACACCTACCGTAGAGATCAATCTGGCCATCACAGATGTCCGCAACGAAGCCTTCGCGCGGTATCATCGCCATGCTCACTCGCCTGAGGACCGTGTTTGTGTCGACATCGAAATAGCTCTAAGCAAGTGAAGCAGTTGTCAATCAGAACCCTAACGATAGGTATTGTACGGACCTGATAGTAGGCGATATTGAAAGGGCTATATGGAACGTTCGGGGCATCTCTCGCCCCACTCGGCGAGGTCGATCGATTGGGTGCGGGGTCAGTCGACAGGAAAGCTGTGAGAACGGGTGATTTAGCCCCATGCGAAAACGCCAAGACCCTCCTGGACCAACTCTTGAACTCGAGACCTTGACCACCTTGACCGCTGATATCACCCGCGGGCTGATGAGAGCAAACGAAACGATACATGGAGACAGAGACAAGGGAAGCCGGCGGGATCACATGGGAGGGGGAAGAGCAGGAAAGTCCAGTCAGTTCACGTAACCCCCTTTGTTGTCGTCAAGGTCACTTACATCCTCGTCCACGTCCACTATGGCATAACCCTCTTGACCAGACATACTGTACGTGTTTGGTCGGCGATGGATGTGACTTTGTACGCGATTCTCCGAGGGTTGAGACGGATGTCTGACAAAGTCTCAACCAGTGTAAAGACGGTCGCAATGGAAAGTATGAGGTTGTGAAGGTGTGGCTTCCCGACCGCTAAGTTGCCACGCGTTTGACTTTTCTGGATGCCATCTTCCTTGGATAGGCGCAATCAGGCTGGGTCGCGCCTTGATTCTTTCGCACCACAGCTGTCTAGGGCTTATCTCGTTGGCCATGGAGCAACTTTACATCGCCATCGTGATCATAGGCCGCGACTCGTCTCCAGCTTCTCCGTTCAGCAAGAACATCCGGAAGCCTGCGGTGTCTCCTCCCCGGATGTTGAGGATACATCGATCTCTGTACATTATCAGTCCATTCTAAGCGTCTCATCCAAGCGTGGTGGGTGACATGGAACGTGGACATACTCTGGTTCACCGTTCCCTCTGTTGCATCTGCGTTACCTCCGGGTAATGCCATAGCAATCTTCTTGAAGAGCGTCTTGACGTTATGTCCCACTCTTGCCGAGGTCTCAATCGACATGACGCCTAGCTCTTTCGCTCGCTTATCCAGATCTTCTGGCGTTACTTGTCTGCGAGCAATCATAGGCTTTCGCTAGGGATCGCCGGTCAAGCACGCACCGCTTGTCATTCAGGTCCGTCTTGTTCCCCACCATCACAATGATGACATCCTGTCCCCGCTCATTCCGGACATCGTCCACCCACTTTGTCGTATTCAGGAATGATGTCCGGTCTGGTGACGTCCCGCAGATCAGCTGTCGATCACTGAGAATGGAAGCATGTTCACGGTGACGCACTTGTAATGTCGTAAACGATGACGGCGACTGAGGAATCACGGATATAGGAAGGGATGAGCGAGCGGAATCGTTCCTGCCAAAATCAGTCGAGCGAAGTCGATTAGGGACAGACCGCACTTGACTGAGCAGAGCAAAACCAAGTAAGACGCAGGTCAGCGCTACCAGGATTAGTGCTCCCGATCAAGCTCACCCAGCTGCGTCGCGTCGTTAGCACCCAACGCTATACACGGCCACGATCACATACCAGTGTCCCATAACTGTAATCGCACCGTCCGGTCCTCAAGATACATCGTCTTGGACAGGAAATCGATACCTGGCCCATTCGTCAGCCCGGACTGGTTCCACCAAGAGTACCCTCACCAATCGTAGCCTGATATGTATTGTCGAAAGTATCATACATCTGCACTCCATCAGCCTCCCGCGCTTGGGTTCGTTTCTTTTCGCGGCGCACAAATCGTGTTATTAAGCTGGTCTTACCCACACTCTGTTCCCCAAGGAAGACGAGTTTGAACTTTTTGAGCGGATTGCTCGCCGAGGAGAAGTCGGCCGCTGGCGCCGGGGACTGTGGATTGGACATGCTGGACGATCAGGTGTGGTGCAGCCGATTCCTCGAGGTGGTGGAAAGAGAGAAGCTACGGTATCTGGTGAAGAGCTTTCGTGACGTGGTAGAATTGCTGGGTGTGCGGTATCTTGTACGACGGAGAGGGCGACACCGAAAGTATATAACTACGAATAGGTTGGAACGAGGGCGACGCGGGTACCAACTTCACATGACTTTCAAACCCTCCTGACGCAAAGAAAGCATTTTCAGCCTGTCCCAGTTTGCATAATACTTGATGGCCCAGTCTACATTTCGGGGGTTGCCATGTCCGTATGACGGGTCAGAGAGCTTTGCCTTCCTCCCCTAGGATCTGGCATGACTTATATCCTCCTTGCAATCAATCTTCCGGGGATTACTCAGCCGCCTTCCGATTACGCCCTTGAGTCGCCGGACGCAGCCTTCCAACATGGATCTCTTCCAAATGTGGACGTATACGGTGGCTATGACTGGGAAGATCGCGCTGGAGTTGGTTGACTTGAGAGAGCTTTCAAGAGGGAATTACCGGCAAGGACGGACCTATTCTTACTGACGGACGATACGGTGATGCGCACCGGAGTGTTCGATTCGGCTAAGAAGGTAAAGCTCGTAGGGGCATTCGTAGCAAATCTGGGGAAATCGATGACGAAGGGATCTTGAACTCCGATGTGTTTCAAGGATTGATTTCAAGCATCCTTCCGCTCAATGGAACTCGCCGCCCACATATGCAAATCCGCCTCGATCCGTCGCATTCGATCCGGCTACCGATCTAGCACCTCTCTCGGAGGTACCTCGTCGCTGAGTGCGCTGCAACCTCGACCACATCCTGGCGAACTTCTCCTCGTCCCTCTTCCTCCTCTCCCTCTCTCTCCTCTCTTCCTCCGTCCTCCTCCTCGCCTCTTGAATCCCCTTAGTCTCCTCTTCCACACGCCTCCTCTCCCTCTCCGCCTTCCTCAGCTGCTTCTCCTGCTTCCGCATCGATCTTTCGGCCTCGAAGGTCATGACGGAGTTGGGCGTAGCACGTTCGATCGTAGCGCAATAGGCCATGGTGTCGATTCCAGCGGTGGTACCGCAGGACTATCGATTCGTTTGGGTGGTTCTCACTGGTGAGGTGTAGATGAGAGACGCGACGGTTTGACGTGGCGAAGTGTAGTAAGGTTGTGGTGGAGGGGCGTACCATGTCCTGGTGATGGATTGTCGGGGCTCAGGGGACGAGAAGCAGGACCAGAAGGGCATCGTGGAGGAGAAGCGTACGGAGCTTTCGGACGATGGCAGTGAGGGCAGGCGATGGGGTTGCAGTCGGAAGTTTGCGTAAGCGGGATCGCTCGCAATGTGCTAAATGATATGTATTTCGATTCCCTTGTTCACCCTAAGGAAGGGGGAATGAATGGACGCGACCAAGCACATGGTGAACGAGGCTGGACGGCTCGGTCGCGCACGTCGGATGTTGGGCTAATGTCATTGTGGCCGCCACCTGGTGAGCACTCCAAGTACAGATCATACAATGCTGCATCGCAGATATGTGTTCATTTCTTTCCTCTTACTTGCGACGGCCCGGCAAACAGCGCGAGAAGCAATACACGTAGTCGAAGCTATTGAGGATCAGCGAGAATACCAATGGAAACAACGCGGACCCACTTGATGTTCTGCTTATCGGTCAGATCCTGGAACGCAGTGGCGTTGAGATCTGGTTCAGAGAACTGCTTGCCTTCCCTGGCTTTCTGCTGTTCTCCCAGATGAAGGCTGCTCGGAAGAAGAAGAAGAGGGCAAATTCGAGGCAGTTGCACACAAGTAGGGAGCCGATGCCTAGGTCGTACTTGGGAGCTTGGTCGGTTTGATAGAAGAACGGTCCCGCGATATTGCCGACACAAGCGCCGAACCAGATAATACTGGAGACGAGGATCTGTGTAAACGGTATCAGCGATGACTATTGATCGAAAGTTCAGCTTACCTGTTTAGGTTGACCGCCGGTGTTCGAGGTGATCAAGGAGAGCGAGAGGACGAAGGAGGCTTGGTACGATCCAGTAAGATAGCTTGAAACGAAGTCTCAGCCACATCCTCTCAGCTTTGCATTTGACCTACAAGCAGATCAACAGCCCCACGTTTGCGTCGTCAGGCCCGAGTAGGAAGCCCAAACCTCCAGAAATGGTGGGCAGCATGAATAGAGCGCAGACAATCGTCCGGCTGTTCTTGGGGAGATGGTCATCAATGAGCGCGCCGCCAGCGATCCAAATGACGACAAAGGCGCCTTGGGGGATGCCAAGCAGTGCGGTTTTGAGCGTATTGAATCCAAGACCTTGGATCACCAGTGTAGAGAACTTCTCGAGATAAGCAGACTGTAAGAGGTGAAGCCGGGATACAACAACGTACATTAGAAGGCCCTCCATTGGGATGTGCGCAACGAATCCGAGGAAGAAGAACATGTACTGCAGGCTGCCTGAAGTATGACTGCAGAACGAACAGGTAGGCGCACTCACAGTCTCGTAATCCTTGAAGGTCTCCTGGACCTAGTCCCACTTGATCTGCCTGTGCTCCACTCCCGTCTGATTCTTCCTCATTCTTGCTAGCATGATAAGCCTGGAATCATGGAAAATCCGCGGATAGTCGCCGGCGAGTTCGGGAGGAAGAAGAGAAGCACGATCGCACATGCCGAGCAGAAGGCGCCAACAATGAGATTGAACCTGGAATGACGGCTGTCAAACTTTTCGACTGACCTGATGGGATTCCAAATCAAGGATCTCCAGACTCCGGCAGTGTATGCGTTCTGCTCGATGCTGGCCTGGAGACCGAGCAGCTGGCCTTTGGCGGCCGCCGTGAGCTGTTCTCGGGCGGCGGGAGTCAACCGAGAATGTTTGATTCGACCGAGAGGTCGGTTGTCCCGCTGCTGTCACGGACCCAAAGACTAGTGTCGTCGTTACTCTAGATTTTCTCTGTTTTCTGTTTTCTCTTCTTGGTCTGAAAGGATATCAGCGTTGTACGACCCAATGCCCGGACACAGAGGCGAGAATAGAAGTTGTAGTATTGTATATACAAGGTGAGTTTGCATGGCAGACTCACCGTGCTACCCTCGACCGTCGCCTTTTAAACCGTCCCGCTCTTCCTCGCTCGTTTCACAATCTTCCTGTCTCCGTCCTGGCGATGCGTGCTCGAGATCGGGGATGGCGGGTCACGGGCACGCTAAAGATCATCAGTCCGCGTAGCGTCCTCATTGATTGCACATACTATGAAGGTTCTATTCGGATCCTTCGCCGCGAGAACGGTTGTCTTCTTCGAGGAGTGGGAATACACCCATCAGCTCTTGATTACCAGGATAGACAAAGGAGGAGACATGAAACCCCTAAGAGCTGAGGAGGCAAGGTCTCATGGAATGGAGGATGGCAGGAGTATCAAACTTACTTTAAGCGGATTCGAGCTCTTGGCATCCGTCGGCGTCTCGTCGTGTTCGTCTCCTCGATCGTCTTCATCGTCGCTCACATCTTCCTTGAATTCCGAATCCTACCCATGTCAACACACCGTATATGTATAGGCATGACCACGAGTATCCAGAGAAGAAGGTACTGACCGAGACGAGTGATGAGCTGCTCTTTGGCGGGACGAGCTGGTCCGTGTACGTTACCTTCGGCGTTTGAACGATCAGTCAGATGAACGAAGACTGTGGACCACTATATCGAGAATGATTTTGTCTAAAGGGGCAAGACTGTGGATTCATGAGGATGTCTCTATATAGCGAAGAAAATAATATGCGACACAAACCGGAGGGATGGGAAGGGGGCCCAGATAGAAAGGGGACAGGTGGAAGGGGGGAGGAGGGGGGTGTGAAAGCAAGAGGGCGACTACCGCAGCGAGAACGCGGAGTGAGGGTGTGTGCGATGGGAAGGAGACACGCTGGGGGGGCCAAACGCAAGGAGTGGGGACGGTGATCACGGAGGGGAAGTGGACGAGCGCCAGCTTCGGGATGCAAGCCGGATCCAATGATTTGGTGTCTGCACTCACCGAGAGGAGCCGTTTTGACTGTCGAGTTCCGCCATCTTTGATCAATCGGGGAAAGTGATGAGGGGACTGCAACGGTGGAGGGAATGTCAGAGAAGTAGGAGAAGTCAGGGGTCAGAAAGGGAGTGAGTTATGTAACATGACACGCCGTCCGCCCACGTTGGGTCAGTCACCAGCACCAAACTTCCCGACGAGGATCTTATACTTCCCTTCTCGGTGTCTTGCATCATTCGGAAGACGTGTTGAGACCGTAGGACCGTCAACTCTCGTATCGAAATGTCGTGGCCGGGATTGATGGACAAAGTTCGGAAAGGGGATTATCAGTGACCGTGAGATACGCAGAGTGGCGAGTGGGTAGCTGAGGATCAATACCAGCTGAAATCGACTACGCTTGCTCTACCTTATGTAAGCCTCGTGTAGGCGGACGATGAGTGAAGATTTGTGAATGTCAGCACAACTCTCCTCCAAGAGATTTTCGAACGCGGCATGCCTCGAGCCATTAACCTACTTTATTCCCTGATAATCAACTTCCTCCAGCGTCTGGTGAGATGGCTGTCCGTGATGAATTTCGCCCATTGGAAGACCTCGGTGAGGGGTTGATCCGGGACCAATATATCGGGAATGCCAGACACCTGTCCTTTCGCCTGCGGTCACGAACGCGGCATGCCTCGAGCCATTAACCTACTTTATTCCCTGATAATCAACTTCCTCCAGCGTCTGGTGAGATGGCTGTCCGTGATGAATTTCGCCCATTGGAAGACCTCGGTGAGGGGTTGATCCGGGACCAATATATCGGGAATGCCAGACACCTGTCCTTTCGCCTGCGGTCACGTCCAGGAGTAAATGGCCTACGACGAAGAATTCAGTCACGATCGATGTCTCGATCAATCTCATGTAGTTGAACCACCATAAACAGGGTGAAGGAGATGACCGTACCGGCGGTTCGAGCGACGTTGATGATGACCAGTGGAGCGACATGCTCAGCAACGAAATAGTGAGGCATCGAATGCGTCTCCGCTGCGCGCGGATAGGGGTTGCTGTCCCTTTCAATCGAGATCGTTATCTCGACCAGCGGCAGTTCGGTTTAGAACAACCAACAGAGGCTGAAGGTTTGGCTTAGCTCGAGAAGCGGGCCAATCGGGAAGCTCGTGCCGGGAGTCTCGACCGTCGCTGTGGTATGATTAAATTCCCTAAACTCGTATCTCCAAGATGCTATGGCGCCATTGATGTGTCCGATTCCGTAACCTTCGCTTGTCATCAGTCCTGAGCGGACAATCAAAGACGGAGCACGGACCGATCAGGCCTCCGCCTGCCACTCCGATACCATTGAAAGCATACCAACACGATATCCTGGAAGGCTGTTCCGCACGGGTATAGAACATCCTCGTGATGAGCAGGAACGCCGGATCCGCGATGGGCACCAAGGCTCCAGAAAGCACTCGAAGGGCGGCGACGGTGGAGAAGTTTTTCGAAGCCGCTTGACGCCCCACATGTAGATGTTCGCCGCGAGATAATTGGCTGGCGGACTTCGCTGCATGATGAGGTTGGGAGGAATCACCCAGACAAGCCGACCCTGCAGAAATGGTTACTCCTGTTTCAACAAGCGTAGGATCGGGACCCACGGAATAAAAGAGGCTTGAAAGCCAGCTGTATTGAGTTCCTACCAGCTTGAGGTCCTTCTTGATGCCAAAGATGGCGGCGTAGGAGAGGGTGGTCTGGGAGGAGTCAACTGGGGGTTTCCGGGTGCTTTTCGCTCGCGTACCTCGTCAACGTAGTAAAGAAGTAGCATACTGTGCATCGTCAGCTGAAGCACTACCCTCTAGTGTGCGTAAAGTCACTGCCCAGTAAGGGAAGAATACGCATATCGAGCTTCCTGAAAGCGAAGAATCAGCATTCAATCTTTCCGCCACAACACATCCCGCCACACCGCCCGAATTTCTCTCCTCACCTTTTCAGCCGTTTCTCGGCGACCGGGTCGACAGTCTGCCGTTCGGCAAGTGAGACTATCTCTTTCCGACATGTTTCGAGAGCATCAGATGCGCTTGAACGCAGAAAACCGAAACATGGCAAGCAGAATCTTGGAGGGAGTCCTTTGGAGGGATGTACACATGGACCTTTACGATTTGGTTGATTGACCTTCTACTCACTTCAGCCTACAACAATGCTCAATCTCGATTCAAAGCCATGCGCTCGCAAATGCAAGTTCTGGTCTCACACCTGCGATCATCATGTTCCCACCACGCCCGTGCTCGCCTCCTTCTTCGCTCACAAGAAGACTAAGCGGACATTCCCTTCCCTCGATCGCTCACGGCGTCACCCCTTCCATCTCGCGAGGCTCAGCTCTCGGTCTCAGCGATTGGCCTCGACCTCACGAGGCAAACATGAGGAAGAATGGGCCATATCCAACTGTGGGAACCGAGAAAGCTTCGGCGACTATCGAGACTCCTTCATTCCACACTGCAGGACGCAATCTCGGTGGACGGAAATCGAAACGACACCTACGACCCGCCCAGTCCAGCTCGTCGCTAAATTCGGTCGCCGAAGAGGGTCGCTCGGGTGAAACTGTGAGAACAGATCGGCCTGCTGGCGAGAGCAGCATCGGCAAGTCTACAGATTGCGGAAGAGAGGCCCTACCACGACTAAGTAAGGACGCTGTTATAGCCTCGAGGAAAGGAGAATTGTCGCGCCCGCCTTCCAGAGTGGGGACTTCGGGAAAAACCGACAAGGCAAATTCCAACCCTCCGGAGAGGTCCGATGAGACTCAAGTGCAACCGTCCATTCCTTCCATTCCTTCCAATTTGTCGACTGCGGCGTCTGCCCCTGTAGTCGATGAACACGGGCGTCCGATCGCTGTTCCCACTCGACGTGCCTCGCAGCCTCAGCAACCCACTGCTGGCCTACAGATTCATCGCCCTGATCGATCATACGCCGCGTCGTCCGTTCAAAACGGGCCGAAGCAAGATGTAATGGCGGACGAGTGGGACACGGAGCTCGTGAGGGGTGCCCAGCGTATCGACCTATCTGGGGCTCGGGAGTTGACCGAAACCTTGCAAAACAGCAAGGGCAAGAAGACTGAGCAGTACTTGGCGAACGAGAGAGTCGAGCAGAGGAGGAAAGATGCTGAATGGGAGAGATCGGGTTTGTGGTTGGCGCAGAGAGATACAGCGAGGGAGGCGGAAGAGCGGACGAGGCGGGAAGCTGGGCGAGCGATTGGTAGGTCATCTCAGCTGACGGCGTCTGGCACTGAGTGCGAGACCAGCATACCCGCCGTCAATACCAAAAATTCCCATCCGCACCGCTCCAAGCGGTGTCACTTCCATCCACGTTGGTGTCCGCCCTCGACTCCATCCTTCCCGCGAGTCCGACTCCATTCAGCGCAACCAGCCTGACGGCGACCTTCCCTTGCCACTCTACGAACCACTTCAGCCCGCCCAAGCCGTAAACCTTCCCGGTGGTTCAGAAGACACAGTACGGGGCAGCTACAACCAGCGATACCATTCGGCTTTGGCGCAGCAGGCAAAAGAGCAATACGAGACTTGGCTTCACAAGAAAAGAGAAAGGGAGAACGGGATCGCTGAGGAGAGTGAAAGCTACGGGACAAGGGACTGGGTACCTCGGACCAGAATCGTCGCTCGTCCCGGTGAAGTCGAGGGGATTGCGCACTCGGAGGGATACGGCGATCCTAGTCTGCGACCGCAATCGACTGCGCCGCCACCGGCGTTACACGCACCGGCGACCGAGCCCCAGCAGAACCCATGGAATCCGTATGGATACCCTTTCATTCTACAGCAATTCCCGACCGACCCGTACGGCATCATGACTGGAGCAGCTTATGAGCAAAACGATCCGATATCTATGACGAATCGGGCAAACGTCAACCCGCAAGCTCTAAACCAAGATTCGATGCAACAAGGCTATTGGGACCCAAGCGATTATTGGTGGTGCATGGGGATGGGTATGCCAGAGGGGTTCTATCCGAATGCGGAACAGCAAGAGTGGCAAGATCCGTCCTTAGATACGTCGGCCAAGGACGAGAAACAGTCGTGAGCAGCGTTTTGGGACAGTAGTCGGGTCAAGGGTCATAATTGAATACCTGTATCACAGGAAGGTTCACTTCGCGGACTCGCCGGAGAAGCAGGACCGCAAAACCTCTAGCGACGGCCAGGAGAAACCTTCTGAAGCCAATCCTTATGTGGACATGTGAGTCAGTTCAAGTCATCCGGCTTCTTCCTACGTCTCCTTTGTGGGATTTTTGCCTCTCGTTTGCTTGTGCTTCTTGACCAGGGGCGTTTGTTGCTAAGGCGATGGACACGCGCCGCATTGGATCTGTTTTGAGCCTCTTTCAGCTCAAAGGGGTCCTTCTTGCCCCTTCCCCCGAATCTGTCCTTCACTCAACGGGGCCAAAGGGATGGAAGCGATCATGAGGAGAATCTCAAAGGAGGACCACCACGATCACCACCTCCATCCTGTCCCTCTGTTCTACTTTCCTGCCTTCATCCGTTCTCCCTCGCCGTTATGATGTTTGGCACACCCCCGCCCCAGAATCCAGCCGAGATCCAAGTCATGAACACTCGAGGAGGATATGATGTTTCTGCATACGAGCAGCCCATGCCTCAGACTACGCCTTATGGTGGAGTCGGTTTCGGTCTCAGCGGTGTTGGACCGACAGGCCCGTCGATGGGCATGTCGATGATGGGCACTCCCATGGGTGGAGGCATGGGTGGTATGGGTGGTATGGGTCGCATGGGTGGTATGGGTATCGGCCGAATGGGTATGCCGGGAGTGGCAGGTATGGGCGGAATGTGCGGAGGCGTGGGGATGGGGATGGGGGGGAGGCCAATGGGTGGCATGGGGCAGAGGAGTGAAATGGGGCGGATGGGGATGGCCCAGATGGGTGGGATGGAGCAAATGGGTGGGATGGCGCAAATAGGTGGCATGCCGGGCGCGATGGGCGGCATGCCTTTTGGCATGGGGTTCGTGGGATTTGGCATGGTCTCCCCACATCCTCCATTCTTCGCGTGTCGCCCAAAGTTTTCACACTCCCTTATGACCTCTTTCTGTCATTCTGGAAAGACAAGGGAGCGTCTCGCCTATGTCGTCGTGCTCGTCTCCTTGTCCCCCTTCCTGATGTCTTTTCCTTGCCTCTCCTCATACCAAAATACTCTTCCAAAGCTGACTTGCTGTTCTTGTTCTTCTTCCTCCCACCGTTGTGTGCTTCATGGCCCACCCCCACACTCCAATTTACAACGACGCCCAACTTCGTGCAGGAATAACATGATGATGTTCAACCCCTACCAACAATTCGGTGGCGGGGCCGGAGGATATGGAGGGATGTGCGGACAAGGACAGTATAACCCCTACATGCAAATGATGGGGCAGCACCCGATGATGGGCGGCGCGGGGATGGGCGGGGGGATGGGCGGGGGAGGCATGGGTGGCGGAGAAATGGCTAGTGGAATGATGCCTCAACCAGGCACTGGAGGTGGCGCTGGAGACGCTGGCTCATTGCAACCCTTCGATTCAAGCAAGTTGAAGCAAGGTAGGATGGGCCACTATGGCTACCTCGAAGGGCGCGGTAGGGTTTCACCTTCTTCCCAACCATGTGAATGCTGAAAACCTCGCAGAGCTCGCAGGACCTCCGCCTGGTCACCTTCCAGCAGGGATGCAGCACAAACAAGGTTCGCCCAAGACCGCCACAACAAGTCATCCCTCGGTCTCCCAATCACGTACACAGTCCTCGGCAAGCGGGTATTACCCAGCCACAGCCCCGACATCAACCGGTTACTACACCGCCTCGACCCAGACGCCTGCCCCAGTCTCTCCTCGAATTCCTCGATCCAATTCTCAACCGCAACTCAAGGCCGCGTGGGGTGATCCCGGAAATGTCCCGCGCGTTCGTTATGATGGAGGTCTGTCACTTATCTAGTTCGATCCGTGGGTCACACTGATAAGCGTTCCTCTGCGGTACCTGGCGCCTCCCGTCCAATGTCCATAGTCTCCGCTTCCAAGAAGTTTGTTCAAGCCGATCTGGACTCCCCTTATCCCCGAACCAAATCAGGCGGTGTGGCTTCAGCTTGGACGAGGTATGACGAAGACGTGGCCAACGCCAATGCGATCGATGGGCGGCTTGGAGTGGGCCATAGAAGGTCGAGGGCGGGGAAGGTCTGAGGTGCTCTATCTGTATCATGAATATGAGTTCTCGATGTATGACTTGACGCACGGAATGCAATCGTGTCAGCAAAATCGGCAAGGTTACGCCTCGTTGAGAAACAATCAAGATCAGGTCTCACTCATGACAGCCACTACCTGTCATCCCCTCCGATGCCCAGGACTGGGCGTCCAGCTCATCCCTCCGACCTGTCTCCCTCCCAGAACGCCCTTCGTACCTAAATCACCCCAGACGCTTCCCTTCTCCATAGCAGCACCCCGATTTCTTCCCCCGGTACTAATCCCCAATCCGGTCTTCCCAGACTGCGAAGCCGGACTCCACGCCACACTTCTTTCCAGCAATCTCTTCGCGGCGGGTGTAAGTCCTTCTCGCCGGGGTGTGCTTATGGGCGGCAGCATCTTGCCCGGCGTCCTCTCGGCTCGTGCAGACTTCTGAGTCTTTTCTGCCAAATTGCGCAGAGCAGCGTTCGGTCGTGGGGTAAAGCCAGCAGCTCTAGCCTTCATGGATCGACTTGCTTTGTCGGCGAGCTTCCGTCCGAGCTCATCACGCCGCTTATTCTCCGGCATGCGGAAGGAAGGACGAGAGAGATCCAGTGGGTCGTCGTTCGAATCCAGGGCCCGTGGGGTGGAAAGCAGGGTCCCCCAGGTCAGAACGGATGGAAGATCAGTTGGAGACGGAGACGGGTCATTCGGGAGAAGAGGGTAGTTGTTGACTGAAGGCATGGCGGATGACGCGCCTGGTCGGTCTGCGTTACATCAGCACTGCTTCCATATGTGGACGAGCCTTACATGGCGTGCCTTTCACAGCAGCATCAACCCAGCTCCTTGCGGGACTGCTGCCCAGCCTGCTTCCGGACTTCGTACCGCTCGCAGGACCAACTTCCTCCTCATCCGGCAGACGCGTGTTGGCATGAGTGATGGCGGGAGGGGCCTGTCTCGCTGCATCGGCTGGTATCGCAGCGATGTTCCTTGACTTCGGGTATGGGTTCGTGTCCGCATCCGCTGGAAACATGAAACTATTTCGAGCCTGCACACAGTGAGCTGGGTGGGGTCACATTGTGCACCAGCTCACCTTGTAGGCCCACTGATCGGCTCCGCTGCCGCCGAGCAAGAAATGCTCTCTTGTCTCGTCACCCAAAACGGCCTTCTCGATCTGATTTTGACTCTCATCGGTCGCATCACCTCGACCACGTCCTCCGTCTTCACCATTCGCTGTCTCCCGGCGGGGGACAATTGCTCCGTCTTGGACCGATACCAACGCTGTTGCCGGCAGACCGGCATTGATGAGGGCTATGTTCAGCGGATGGTCGGGAAGGACAGGTAGCTCTGTCAGGCCGGATATTGATGAATTGTCAGGTGATCCTTGCGGACCGGAAGTCCGCACCAGTGCAGCAGAGTCGGCAGCCGAACCAAGGGGGACGATAGCACCGTTACCGACCTTGGCAGATTCGCCCTCCGAGAATATCCGGGGTTCGGCACCGTCTCCTTGGCTTGGCGCAATTGAGAGTTTCCTCTCCTCGGCCCAGACCTCTCCTTCCGCCCTGTCGCGACCACCTTCCGCTGGGCCACCGATCAACCGCCTTCCTTCTCCATCCACCATCCAGCCTCCACTCGTAGCCGAATCGAGTATCGTCTTGCGCCTTTCCTCCCCCTCCAATCTTCTCTGTTCTGCTTTCCTCTCAGCCTCCCATGCCCAGCCCCATCGATCTTCGCACCGCCGCTTGTTCTCCTCTTCGACGATCTGCACGAAGGAGGCGTTATCCTCGGAGGTGTAGTTCCGCTGAAAGGCGTCGAGGGAGAGATCATCTCGCAACCTGTTCACGGGAGGCGCTGGGCGGCGTTTTCTCACCGGTCGGGATGGTCCGGGAGTCGAGCCGAACTCGTCTTCGAGCTCATCAAGCTCGTCTGCGTTCTGAGCGGGTCTCCTTCGGGTCGACCCTTCACCAGCCCGCATTACCGGGGTATCCCAACCCCTAGCTCCGACGGGTGTACGCAACAGTGCCCGCCCACCTGGTATCGAGATGTATGGAGTGCCCATATTCTCCAGCTCTCTCCGCCTCGAATGCCTCGCCTCTTCTTCATCCTCTGAGCCTGATCCCCCGACGGGTTTGTTGTCCTGCTTTTCTTGAGCTAGTGCCGCCAGTCGTCGGATTGATGCAGAGAGGAGCTCGGGATCGTTGTTCGTCAATGCGGTAAGGTATGCGTTGGTAGCATGGATCTGTGGGAGATTCGGGAAGAAATCACGTGTGATGATTGTCGATAATGCCTCGGTATAGGTATCTTCCTGAGCTGATCGTTAGCATGGCTTGACAGAAGAAACGACGAAAGCAAAACGTACGTCCAGGACCTGCTGCTGGTATAGACTTCGCTGCCCGTTTTTGGGACCCGCCGTCAACCTCGGCGCCAGACCGGTGCGAGGGATGAGGGCGTTTGTATCACTCGACATGGTGGTAACTCTAGACGGTTGGCGTAGGAAATCAAAAAGGAACAGTAACTAGTGTTCGTCAGTCAGTGGCGAGTGCCAAATCCTCAATAGGCGTTAGACTCAAACGAATGTGCGGGAAATTTGCGCCTATCATCTTTTAAGTGGAGGGTGGTCTACTATGGCCGACAGACCTCCTTGCTCCTCCTTAGTGCTCCTTCGCTCATCCTTCGCTAGAGAAGGCTTGACCTTGTCCGTTAGCCTGACCTTGAACTCTTCAAAGGGTCTCGAGATCATCCGATTACCAGCAAGGTATTTCCCATCTCTACAACTCACTCGTTGATTCCACTTCCCACTCCAGCTCAACATGACGAAGCGGACGATCCGCGTTGCCCTACTGGTCTGTGACACCCCAGTGAGCTTGCTAGTCACTGGACGTATCGGATCCTAAGCATCTCTTTGGTCAGATTCCGGAAGTTCTTGCCGAATTCGGCGATTGTGAGCGATTGTCCCCTCGATTCACTCTCCAAAACTTGTCCCTTTGGATGCGGAATGAGTACTCATGCAGTACTGATTTCGTCTATTTCCGATCGAAGATTATGAAATCTACCGACGTTGGCTCCTTGGTGCTCTTGGGTCCTACCCTGATTCCAAAATCTGTGCCAATACCGAGCTCATCATCGATCGTTACGATGTGGTCGACAAGATGGAGTATCCTCGAGAAGAGAATCTAGTCGCCGGTTCTGTCGACGGCTACGATGTGTTGATGATGACAGGATCTAGTACGTCAGATACAACCCGTTTCTTCCGAGCTGATGACGCGTAGAGCATACCGCTCAAGATCAAGAGACTCCCTTTATCCCACCGCTCATCAATTTTATCCGAGCTGTCGCGAACTCCCCCTCGACTCTGCATATAAAGATCATTGGAGTGTGTTTTGGGATGCAGATCATCTCACTAGCAATGGGCGGACAGTGTGTGCGACGGGAGAACGGATGGGAGATTGGGGTCTACGGGAATGAGATGACGGAGGAGGGGAGATATTGGTGGACCGGCTATGTTGAGGGCCAGGGCGGAGAAGACAAAGTGGTGAGCAGCCCCACCATAGCGATTGCATTCGAGGCTGATTGATGGGGTCCGTGCAGTATGTGGAACAGATGGTCAGTATCTAAGTCTCACTACGATACCCCGCTGAAATCCGCATCAGCACCGCGATTACGTTCCTGCCCCTCCACCTGGCTTCCACTTACTTCTCAAAACCCCGCGCTACCCCTGCCACTCGATGATTAAGTACCACCCTTCCTCGACCCCTCAAAATCCTCTTGCCCAGATATTCGCCATTCAAGGTCATCCCGAATTCACTCCGGCTATTGTCTCGCATATAGTCGACAGACGCTCGGCTGCTGGAATTTTCGATGCCTCGGCAACGACGGAAGCTCGCCGGCGATTAGGCGGAAAGGACGGTTCGGGCGGTGAGGGACTCGGACGTGTTGGCTGGGCAATCTGGCGGGTCTTGCTGCAGGATTTGCCGGTACACGTTGTGAGCAACGGCAATGGCGATTTTCACCTGAACGGCTCGGTCAATGGCAACGGCGAATGGAGCTCGACCGCGACCAGACGGTACGTCGAGGACGAGTCGAGGTATGCCCATGTCGACAAGGTACTTGATCGAAAGGGACCATGGACAGTCGAGCAATTCCCAGCAGGAATGACCGTGAGCTCACTTCTAAAACGTAGCGTCTCCAGCTGATCAAAGATAGGCAAAAGGTATTCTGCGCACGAGAATCAAGATTCTGGTCATCGGCGCGGGTGGATTGGGCTGCGAGATTTTGCAAAACCTGGCGCTCAGTGAGTGTCCATCGACCGGGATGAGCTATTTCGGAACGTATAGGCCTGCCGCTGACATGCTGCAGCTGGATTTCACGACATTCATGTGATTGATATGGACACCATCGACATCTCCAATCTCAACCGGCAATTCCTCTTCCGGTGAGATACGTGCCTACCTGCGATTGCAGAGTTCTGATAGATTTGTAAATGTAGTGAAGCGGACGTCGGGAAGTCAAAGGCCATCGTGGCTGCCGCCTTTGTGATGAAGCGTGTCCCTGGAATAAAAGTGACCCCGTTTGTCTCGTCTCTGTTTCTATCGATCGACCAGCCGAGGTAAAACGGTAGTTATCACGGCAAAATCCAAGACCATGCACAGTCGTTCTACAAGCAATTCGATATCGTTATTGCCGGCCTCGATTCGATTTCCGCGCGGAGATGGATCAATGCGACCTTGGTGCAGATGGGGGAAGAAGATCCTGAAAACGGTGTCAAGCCTCTGATTGACGGAGGCACGGAGGGTGAGCCCCGTTGATTGGTGATCACTAATCTGTAACCCTCGTAGGCTTCAAAGGGCAGGCAAGGGTTATTCTGCCCACACAGTCATCTTGTTACGAATGCACTGTCAGTCATTCCCATTGATTCCTCCGCTTGTCCAATAGCGCATCATTATAACGACAGATTCACATGCTCACGCCTCCGACGGCGTTTCCGATCTGCACGATAGCCAATACCCCACGATTGCCTGAGCACTGCATTGAATGGGCGAGCGTACTAGAATGGCCGAAAGATTTCAGAGGCAGGTCTTGAGCCGTCACAAGTGCATTACTAGCTTATGACATACTTCGCTGGTCAGACAAGAAGCTCGATACCGATGATCCCGATCACATTGAATGGCTCTACCAGAAGGCCTTGAGTCGGGCTGCGGAGTTCAAGATCGAAGGCGTGACTTGGGCGTTGACGCAAGGCGTGGTCAAACACATCATCCCTGCTATCGCTAGCACCAATGCGATCATCGCGGGTAAGAGGTCTCCATCAGGAACATCAGCTGAATGCATATCATCAGCATCGTGTTGTAACGAGGCGTTTAAACTTTCCACCATCTGCGCCCCTTCTTTGGACAATTACATGATGGTGAGTATCACGGTAACAGGGTATGTTGGTCCAGCTGATTTTGGCGGTTCAGTATACCGGTAACGAGTCCGTGTATACCTTAACTTTCGAGAGCGAGAAACGCGACGACTGTCCTGTATGCGGGGGCGAGAGCCTATCTGCGAAGGTCGGGCGGGATTGGACATTGGAAAAGCTCGTCGACTGGTTGGAAGGCCGGCAGGACGTGTGCGTTCCCTCTTGAATGTCTTATGAGATCCAAGCTCATATCTCCATTCAGGCAAATCACCAAACCGTCGTTGTCTTTCGGTACCGGCGCTCCGCTCTTCTTCCAGGCTCCCCCACAACTGCACGAAATGACCAGGCCGAATCTTGAGAAGCATCTCGGTGACCTGATGGAGGATGGCTCTGACGTTGTGGTCACGGCTCCGGGACTTCCTTTCAGCCTGACCGTATCACTCACGTTCGAATGAACTCGAGGTGTAGCATGGCCGAGAACACAATAGAGATAGAGCTGTACATCGATCACGTTGGCCATGCATTGAATATACCTTTGTCGACGGCTCGTATGAACGGCAGGACGGAAGCAAAACTGAGCCCGCGTCACTCTGTTGTTTTGGAAGATTCTGCTCGGCCATCTCCTGTTGATGAAACCACCTATCAATCTAGTTCGATTCGCCGTCGTATTACATCAGCTCCAAGTCAATCGCTACGGAGACAAATTTCTGGGATCATACTGGTAGCGCTCTTGGAGTCTAGGCGGTGATTCGCTCGGGATGTCATCTACTTCGGCGTCATCGACGACGTCGACCAATCCGACCAATACCTATTCCGACCTGTTCCCATCTGCTTCGACGAGTGCTTCGGCGGTTGGACCAGTAGGCGGGACCGGTTCAAACGTTTATTATCTCGTAGTGAGTGGATTGTACCATTCTATACTGCATCATCCCAGTCGATCCGGGAGTGTGATAATCCTCCTTTGCCAGCGGCGGCTATACTGTCACCCCGGCAGGCCCACCCGGCTGATACCGTACATTGGCTGACTTAGTCTATTCGCAGTTCCTGGGCGTCCTCGTCGTTCTCCTCCTCATGGCCGCATGCCTAGCATTCCGAGCATTCCGTATGCGTCGCCGATATCGCACCGCTACCCAATTGGCCATCGCACGAGGGGAACCTCCGCCAAACATGCGGGACGACTATTGGGGGCTCGGACGATTGTCGGCATGGCCACCGGACGGACTGGATAGGTTCGGGATGGTCCCCGGGATGGAGGGGATGTATGGGAGAGGGGAAAGAAGGATAAGAAAGCCGGAGATGTGGGAGGCTGAGGTGGATGGGAAGGCGGAATGGGACCAGGAATGGGAAGATACGCAGGTACGCTTGCTCTGACGCTTGGTTCGTGGACTAAGCTGACGGCGTGAATCTAGCCTTTGACTGTACATTCGCTTCGACCTCCGCCAACGCAGATAGAAGATCCCGACCAGTCCGTTAGCTTGACACCCAATCATATGGGTCCTCGTCCTCGTCCCCCGCCGATCCTCAGCTTCTCCGCTCTCGCACAAAGACGGCGGGGATCGCAGACCATTCCGACTGCCCCAGATCCACCAGTCCGGCAAGAAAGGCGTCGTGAGATCGATAGGGAATTAGACTTGGGAGAGGATGTCAGGGTGGCGGTCGTGATCCGGATGCCGAGAGAGGAGGAGCGGCAGAGAGGTGAAGAAGATGGTGAAGGCGAGAATGAGGTTGGTTGGGAGAATGGGATGGAGTTGGGGGTCTGGGAAGGATTGGTTGGTGCCGAGGGAGTGGGTGGGAAACGAGATCACCGAGCAAGAGCGGTATGGACGGGAGGGGAAGCGGATGGTGGTTGATCTGCTATGACTGGGCGCGGCATGTATATACTATCATCCGAAGCCTTTCGTGATTGCAGCTTGACTGACGATGTTATCGACTAGCTGAGACAAGAGATCTGCGGCGATCCTGAACAGAACGCAAACTGTTGGGAGTAGAAAGATAGCGCGACCGTGTTTGCGTTTGGTCCTTACCAACAATTCGGATGGAGGAGACGCTTCTGCGACAAGTGTGAACAGTCAAAGCCGCAGTGCTAAGAGCAGCATGGAGAGCGAAGAGGGGTCGTAGCTGGAGGGGAAGCTGGAAGTATTGGGACCAGAGATGCATTCCTAGAGGATACAACTGCTCCGTACACTAGTAGTGATGCACAGAAATATGAGATGCGCTGTGGGTCTGCTCTTTTGGTTTGTCCGATCCCCTCACTTCCAGGTTCGATCCTGTTCACTTCCTGCCAGCTGTGGGTCTCACCAAACAGCGGTGGGACTTAAGACGGGCAGCCATGCCAGACACAATCCGTGACAGTCTGCATTTCGGCGACTGATATTTGAAGCCATTCGCCGAAACGGCCTGCGACCAAGGTTTGAAGAACCAGTGCCATACTCTGCTGACGTAAGGACTGGTGAATTTCGTGAGACGGCCCGGATACCGGAGACCCCTGACTGCCATTTTGCCTTCCTTTGACGCAGTGCTCCGTCTTGGGACAAGCACGAGACGTTGACTGTATTGAAAGCCGCGACCACCATCTACAACAGGTACATGAGTCGACTCGCTCAGTCCGTCAAAGAATCGATTGGCTCCGCAAACCCCTTCTGAATCTACCCTGTTTTCCGATCATCACACCATCCAGACCGACCATCATGCCGCCTGACTCGGCCATCCCGCTGATCCATGGCAAGACCAATAACAAGCTGGTAGGAAAACCGCTGCTGTATAGCGTATCGGTATTCCTGAGCATAGGGGTATGGTTGTTTGGGTGAGTCGACCATATGCTGGTGATGTGAGCTGTTTTTGACGTTGTCGTGATAGGTATGATCAGGGGTATGTTTATGTTTTCATTGGCGTTCAGGGGACTGACATGATGTCGTGGGGCTGTAGGGTCATGTCTGGTGAGTGGAGAACATGGACTTCCGGGGACATTTTAGCTGATGAGCCGGTCTAGGTGTCATCACTGGGCCGTACTTCAAGTACGCATCTCTCAAACGCATTTTACGGATCTGCATGCTGACATGAACGACCTTCTTCTCGTGTATAGGGCATACTGTGAGTCTGCCTGTTCCTTACCTTTCGGCTGTCCCGTCTCATGGGCTGATCCTCTCATCTCAGTCAATCAACCCACCAAAACCGAGCTCGGCAAGTCAGTCATCGAAATCTGGAATTGTTAGCTGCCTACTCACTATACGTCCGTAGCATGGTCGCCGTACTTGAGATTGGAGCCTTCAGTACGTCTCTGCGGTTTTTCGGCCTCTCAGGCTGAACATGGGTTCCTCAGTCACCTCCCTCCTCGCTGCCCCGCTTGCCGACAAATACGGTCGACGCATTACTCTGCGTGCCGGAGCAATAATATTCACCATTGGCGGGGCAATACAGACCCTGTGCACGGGCTACATGGTGATGATAATAGGCAGGATCACTAGTGGATTTGGGGTGGGGATGTTGAGCATGATCGTGCCAATATACCAGGCGCGTTTCGCTATTCTTTGTGATCGCTTAAGCTGAACATTCGCAGTCTGAGATCTCGCCAGCGGATCACGTTTGTCATCACTAGCGGTATTCGCTCAGCAGGTGCTGACAGGATCGTTTCGTAGCGCGGGCTGCTCGGTTCTGTGGAATTCACCGGAAACATCATCGGCTACGCCTCCTCTGTCGTACGTAGACTGGTTCGTTTCTTGTTACTTACACACTTCGTCAGTGGATCGACTATGCCTGCACGTACCTTCAATCAGACCTGTCATGGCGAATTCCCCTTTTCGTACAATGTCTAGGCGGACTAGCTCTGGGTTTAGGGAGCCTCGTGGCGCCAGAGTCACCTCGGTAGGTTGGGTCCTGAAACTGGTTCCCCAGACTGAAGAGCGGCAGGTTTCTGGTCGATACCGATCAGGAGGTCGAGGGTCTCGCGGTCATCGCGGATTTCCAGGGTGGAGCATTGGACGATGAGAAAGTGCTCGCGGAGTACAAGGAGATCCGGGATGCGGTTTTGGCGGATGTGAGTCCCACAGGAGACAGGGATCGGAAGCAATACTAAGGTCCGTTAGCGAGCTGTTGGTGACCGATCATACAGAGCGCTCTGGCGACGGTACAAGGGACGGGTGTTGATCGCGATGAGCAGTCAGATGTTCGCACAACTGGTAAGCTTGCTCCGATTCATCAGACCGTACACTTATCTGGGCTTGATAGAATGGGATCAACGGTGAGTGTGACAGGTCGAAGGCAAGCATCAAGCTGACGAAGCACGACTATGTGTTCAGTCATCTCGTACTACGCGCGTGAGCCCGAATCGCATCACTTCTTCCATCCAAGCTTACTTAGATTTTGCAGCTCTCGTCCGTTGATAAGCAAAGAAACTTTTTGATACCATACTGACCTTGCTTTTGCTTGCCGCATGTCCAGGTCTTCGAGCGTAAGCTACTGGTTTGTACCGTTTCAAAACGCTGATTTCATTGGCAGAGGCCGGTTGGATTGGTCGAGACGCAATCCTGATGACAGGCATCAACTCCATCTGCTACATCATCTCCTCGATCCCTCCGTGAGCCAAATATTGAACGGCAGGCAATCGCTGACGCCGTTTCAGCTGGTTCCTTATGGACCGAGCCGGACGCCGGCCTATTCTTCTCTCCGGTGCCGTGGCTATGGCGCTAGCTCTGACCGCTACCGGATGGTGGATCTACATTGATCAGGCCATAACGCCCAATGCAGGTTAATCGTTTCTCGTGGGGTCGGGCTCTCGTCTGATAGTTGCTGTAGTTGTGATCTGCGTCATCATCTACAATGCCGCCTTCGGGATGAGCTGGGGTCCAGTGCCTTGGTGAGGCAACTTCGAGGTTCCCATCGTTTTGCTCACGAGGACCGATTAGGCTATATCCACCAGAGATTATGCCATTGGCTTTCCGCGCGAAGGGTGTTTCTATCTCGACCGCTACGGTACATCCACTCATCACACTGTTTTACTGGCTGACCCCAATCTCGTTCTAGAACTGGCTTTTCGTACGCATCCACTGATTGCAAGGATCATCTTCTGACGCGGTTCAGAATTACTGGGTCGGCGTGTCTACACCTCTCTTCCAGGACCTTATCGGATGGCGATTGTACCCCATGCATGCCTTTTTCTGCGCACTGTCGTTCGTGCTCGGTGAGTCACCAACCTTCCCGTGCCACGATCATGCTGATGGAGGGAATCGCAGTATACTTCTGTGAGTTGCCAAGACATCTGAGGCATTGCGGCTCATCGCGTTCCAGTGTACCCGGAGACAAGAGGTGTCCCGTTGGAAGAGATGGACAAGTAAGCTGATTCTTCTTGAACATTCGCTCCGACCCTGACACCCGACATAGACTTTTCGGCGACGGTAAGCAGATATCACCGTACAGGTGCAGCGACTGACGTACCTGCAGAGCCCGACGAAGAAGACGAGGACGGATCGGGAGGAGAGGAAGACGGTGACGATGACGCCTCTGAAACCTCGTCTATCGTGGGCCGCGGTCGGAGCCGTTCGCAAAGCCGCTCTATCACTTCGTCTTTACCCACGTCTCGCAAACCGTCGCCTTTGCCAAGTCGGCTAGACGAGCAGCGATCTGGTGTATTCGGACGATTGGCAGACACTGTGAGCGGATTGCTGGGAGGTCGGCGACGGCGGCAAAGCGTGCGCGGTGTGTATGATTCGCTTGGAGGCAGTCATGAACAATAGGAACTCGCGAGTGGGTAGTGTCAGTATGAGAAAGGGATGGTATTGATAGGGATTGATTGATGGGTACAGGGCTCGACAAAGGAGGCAGAGGTGGGAATAAGTCGGTGGATTTGGAGGCGGCGCAGGAGTTTGAGGCTTTACCACTTGGGGATGATTCGGATGGGGAGGAATCGACTCACTCTTCACATTCTGCTCATTCCGACCGATCGGCTCACACTCGTCAGGGTGCGGGTTGAGAGTGCCATCTGCGGCCGTCGAGTCTCGCGAAACTATGGGTTGATTCTGCATTTTACCGACATGCATACACTAGACTTTAGACCTGACGGGCGCCTGTTTTGGGAGAGATCGCTGAGTGTTGACTTCGGCAGCTACGTCCATTTCCAGATCTGCTCAGCAAGATTCACACCATTCATTTCAGAAAAGCCCCGAAACGACGCCAAGCGAATAATGTCATTTCGCGCCAGGCTGTAATGCAATTGATCGACGATCTATTATAGATCGATTGCAGTCACGATTGCGGCATGTCGCGGGTCCGAGAAACATGTCTCACCGCTCTCAGTGAAATTCAACCTGAAGTGCATACCTCTAATGTATCCGAGGCTCAGACCGTTCCCGGAGATAGACCGTCCTTGGGTGACCGGAATGTACGGCAGTGCTTTGGCTGACATACAGATCGACCAGATAGTCGACACTAGTAAAGATCAAGGATTGTTGCTGACTCCATCGCAACTTCAGATCAGCGTGGAAGAAATGTCGCACTCCATCGTGACGAGACAGCTCTTTCAGTTCCTTCTGAACAACGCGTCTTGTGCTGAAAGTCCTTGACCGACGAGCAACAGAGTCGCCTGCATCTCCGCCTGCCTCGCCCTCTTCCTCTGTACAACCTTCCACCTCGCTCACTCTAGGTCTACTCCGTCCGCTCGTCGGCACGTCCTTTACTCATTCGCACCTCTTTCGGACCTGTCATGACTCGGCTGATGTCTGGACAGATCATCTGGGAAGCCATCAGCTGCTTGATCGCTGCAATCGCCATCATCGTAGTCCGTCTCGTCGCACATATTTTCTGTCACCGTCGACGTTATACTGACTCACATTGCAGGCCCTTACTACCATCTTTCGCCAAGGTCGCGCCACTTCTCGAGCACTGGCAGCCGGTAACACGCATGGCGTCGATATCTCGCCTTCCCGCGAAGGTCGGCGGCGATGCGAGCATATCTCCCTTGGTCATCTCGAGGACAAATTCTTGCGAATCGTGCTACGTATCTCGTTTTACCCCATTGTGCTCATTCTCATGAATGGTACATTTACCAGTAAGTTTGAGCACGAAGGCAGAGAACGGGAGCACTGATGTCACGATCAGCGGGGGAGGTGTATTTCCTGTTCTCATCGAGGATCAAAACGAGGGTCGAGCATGGCTTCTTCGCGCTGTTTGACTTCCTGTGGGGCGGACGAGGGATGTTTATAGCGGCTGTGAGTCGAATTTTGCGTCGCTTCGACCTAGCTGAAAACGTTTAGCTGGAGGATTTTGCCGATCCGAGCTTACGACGGGTATGCTCTTTCCACCATGGTACAACAGATCAGTCCGATATGAGGTAGGGAGTCAAGGCAGCGTGGCAGTCCAGACGAGTCCCTTCCACCTACTCGACACATTCGGTGGGTCCCTACTCGACATAGTCTTTCAAGGCTAGACTGACGCTTGAAGTCCCAGCTCTCTACAATCCTTCCTGCAGGGGAGATGACCTTCCTCGAGATGCTTTCCCCTTCCCCAAGATCCATCAACTCGGATAAGCTCGTCACCCCTCCACAGCCCTTGCGAGCACAACTCAGCTCGATCGTCGAAGTCAAAGACGACCTGGACTGCCAAGCACGTTATCGAGAGTGCCCATTCGAAGCTCCATTAGCTGTGATGACCCCACGTCGGTTGGAGGAGATGGCGCTCACCAAGAGCTTCGTTGGCGTCAGATCCGAAATGCTGCCGAGAGGGATGATGGATGACGTGGATGTCGATCTGAGAGATGACGCCGAAGGCAATCGAGAGGTGGAGATACTGTTTGAGGAAGCGGAGGCGAGGCTGTTATTAGTAGAGCTTCATCAAACATATGTATGAATTAGCTCATGGCGACACGTCCCAGCCACAGACTTTGCCCTCATGGCGAGATCACATTCTTTCTGGCGAGTCAGCCTTCTCGAAGCCGTTGAGGATTCCAACCTAGCCAAATCAGCAGGAATATAGCTTGACTTGAGCAATTGAAGCCCGACGACGAAATTTTATAGGTCTATTAGTTGATTATGTCGGTCTAAAACCAGTGGCGGTTCTTTTGTACCGTGACTGCTCGGCTAAGGCGAGCAGAAGGCGAAGATTGCCGGTGCGTTTCATATTTTCGTTCCTGGCCCTGACAGCGTGGTTCTTTCCCAAACTCCGCGGCAAACGGGCTCAGGGGAAACAACCCGTCAGGGAAAACAATCGGGACTTGCCTCAACCAATCCGAAATCTGGCTTTTCTTCAACTTGGCCAACAGTTTTCATGACTTTCGAGACCTCGCTTTTTTCACTGGCATAAGAGTCGATCGGTACTTCTGTTTTGCCGCTTTTCTGGTGGGAATCGCTTTCTCGTCTGATCCCTCACCTTTCCGATAATCCAAAACCCAATCACCAAAGCAGCAGTCTCTCCGGGCGGATCTCATGCACTCACATATCTCTATTGTACCACCATCATTGTGATCTGCTCATTCCGCCGACATGACGCAGCCAATCGACGGGGCGGCGGTCTCTTCGATCGTCGCGTCATATGAGGATATTTACCAAGTGTCCGTCAAGGCGGTCGCATCGCAAATGGCATTGATGACCGGTATCTCGGTAAGTTTCGTCATGAAGGTTGACACCGTTCGCTCATCCTCTAGATTTCGACTGTCATTGCATTCTCCTTCTTCCGTCCCCGACAAAAGAAGGTGAGTCGTTCCCTGATGTCCTCCGGTTTGGCTGACCGGGGTCGATCTACGAAGGTGTATGCACCGAAAGTGGGTCGGGCTTCTCCTGACTCGGAACAACCATATTGATCTGCTTCAGATCAAATATCAGCTTCCCGAACCCGCCGACCCCTTGAGCGATCCTGATTATGAGCCTCCACCTCCGGCCATATCCAATGGCTTCTTTGCGTGGTTCAGCCCCGTCATTCACTTGAAGGAGGAGCAGATGATAGCCAATATCGGTGGGTCCCCTTCATTGGACGGATGCTCCCTGAGTTCCCTGCCCACCAGTAGGAATGGGCTGACGGGATCGTACCCATTATCAGGCCTGGATGCGACTACCTTCCTCCGCTTCCTCCGTCTTCTTCGTCACGCTTTCTCCGTCATCTCCCTCTTCGGCATCGGACTCCTTGTCATCAATATCGTCTACAACCTCAGATACGTCTCGAGTCACGATCGAAACACTCTCAGCCTCTTAACGATCCAGAATGTCCGGGGGAGCTGGATGTGGCCGGCCTTGGGTGTCAGTTACCTGATCAGTGAGTGATGTGCTCACATGACCCCATGATGTACTGAGGCGACCTTTCTCCAGACTTCACCGTGATCTACTTTGGTCAGCAATTCTCTAGACTTTTGGTCCGGCGCTCACTTGCCGTAGTATGGCGAAATTGGCAAGCTATGGTCGTATTGCGAAACCGCTGGTTCCGCTCTCCGGCCTACCAATCTAAGATCTATTCGCGCACCCTCATGGTCACCCAGGTCCGAAAGGACTACCGGAGTGACGAGGGATTGCTAGCATTGATAGGCCTGTTGAAGGTGGACGGCATAAAGATCGGTGCGTGCAGGCACAGCAGGAATCATCTACAGCTGACCATCGCACAGGACCAGATATCGACTGCACTTCTATCGGTATGGATGTCATGTATCCTGGAATGTACAGACTGACATGAACTCATAGGGCGTCGCCTGGAGGACTTCCCAAATATGGTTGAGGATCACAACAAGGCGGTCTCAAACCTTGAGGAGCTCCTTGTCAAGTATCTCAAGGGCGGACAAACGGCGAGCAAGCGACCTGTCCTCAAAACGGGTGCCTTCGTTGGATTCGGTGGAGAGAAGAAGGTGAGCTCACTGAAATATATGGGGAACCCCGCCTGATGCTTGATCAGGATGCAATTGACTACCTTGCGAAAGAGATCAAGTTCCTGCGTGACCGCATCGACGCAAAGCGCCAGGCCATCGACTCTCTGCTGCGTCAGGAACGACGTGCTAGGAAAGGTGGAAAGCCCACGGAAAGGATCGAGGGAGAGAACTACGGTGAGCTCGACCCCTTTGATCTCTTGGGATGCAGCATAATGAAACCGACTGCAGGCTTCGTCACCTTCAAGACTATCGCCGAAGCTCATCGGATCGCTCGCACTCATCGAGGTCGGCTCAAGGAGCTCTACGGCGCTCAGCTGGCTCTCGCTCCAACACCGCATGACATTGTCTGGGACAATATTCCGAGAGAGCCAGCAGAAGTCGGGTCAAGGCGGGCATTTGGGTTCCTCGTTATCTCGGTTGTTTGCTTTTTCAATACCTTGCCAGTGAGTCTGCCATTCTTCAACGATCTTTTCTAAACTCCCGCTCTAGCTGCTGCTTGTCTCCGTACTCGCAAATTTGAGTAGCCTGACGGTTTACGTCGGTTGGCTGCAGACTTGGAAGGATAGCGGGAACTGGGGTAACTGGACGGTGCGGTGTCTCACATCTCATAGGTCAGATTTCTGATGTCATCGTAGTTCTCGATTGTTTCAGGTGTCCTTCCATCGGTGACCTCCGCCATCTTCGGTTTTCTCTTCCCTATCATCATGCGCAGGATCTCCAAATACCAGGGTGCGCAATAAGCCTCCTCCCCTGGACCTCATTTATATGCGTAGGCGCGCCTACGCGGTCCAGGCTGGATCGCGCCGTTACGGCCCGCTACTTTTTCTTCATGATTGTCTCCAACATGATCGTTTTCTCTCTCCTGGGAGTATTTTACTCAGCCATCGCCGAAGTCGTTTCCCAGATTGGCCGGCATCAGACGGCATCAGCGATCTTGAATGGGTTGAAGCAAATCCCAGATAGTCAGTGACCATGTTCTTGGTCGAGGATGGCGAACATTGACCCAAAACAGAAATTCCTGGAACATACGTACAGCAGAGCACATGTGAGTCTTCTTGAAGTCGCTTCGTGATTGGGCTGAATGCCTGTTTACATCAGATTGGTTGACCTGGCTTCCGTAAATTGTCGCTTGCTTCTCCATCCCGATGTACTGACGGCAGGATTCACCTCAGATTGCGTGGCTTCTTGGTAATCTTTGAGCTCATTCAGCTTCTCAAGCTCGCCATGGTTTCGCTGCGTCGCTTCATGTTCTCTCATACACCGCGTGATATTCGGGAGATGACCAAGCCCGGATACTTCGAGTATGCTATCAGTGCGTGAAATCTTCATACCATAAACCACTCTGACGGTCGATTAGTCATCGTCAACTTGCTTTTCATCGCTGCGGTCGGGATGATATACGCACCATTGGCCCCGCTTGTCGCCGTTGGCGCTTGTTTCGTCTTTTGGTTCTCATCGATAGTGGTGAGTATCCCAGACTCGATGGTCCCTCATGCCGGGAAGACCCTCACGTCATCTCCATAGTACAAATACCAGCTGCTCTACGTCTACATTTCGCGAGCCGAAAGCGGCGGACGAATGTGGAACGTCTATGTGAACCGCCTACTTGCGTGTTGCGTGCTCATGCAGTTACTTATGATCCTGAGTGAGTCATCGCTTTCAGGATCCCGAATTCGCTCATGCCCGCAGCGACCGGCCTGATCCGCCAACGGTGGCTCGACTGCATCGCTGGGGCTCCACCCATTCTTCTCATTTTCGCCTTCAAGATCTATCTTTCTAGGACGGCCGAAGCCAGATTCCGATATTACGAGCCTACAACAAGAGAGGCAGAAGCGGAGCGGGTGGGCAGCTTGTCAGAGAAGCGCACACGCCACTCCGAGATGGAAAAGCGATTCCTCCATCCGGCGTTGCAGACGGACAAGCTCTTCAAAGTCATGGTGCACAAATCGCAAGAAGGCTTGGCGAGAGAGGTCTTGAGCGCATACCCCTGGTTTGCTGGGAAGCACGACCACCAGGGAGTGGAGATCAAGGCCGTTCGCGAGGTGAGCTTACAGCTGAAACGCCTAGCAAGTGCTGACAATGCTGTAGGAGAACCTTGAATATGATCCACTTCGCGATGGACCCAGGAATGAAGCGCACCATGCAGAATGGGAGGCGAAATCGCCGGCATCCACCGAAATTCTTGGGACGAAGAGCGAGATGATGTCGACCATGTCGTATGGGCCGTTGGATGAAGAGGCGTACGCACATCGACCGCTGCCGCAGGATTCTACCCCTTCGGGATTCAATTCTAACGTGAATCTCCCGCTTGACAATCCTTCGACAGATCAGCTCCTTGCCCAACCTGAACGATCAGACACCTACCGTGCGCGTCGACAACCCACTGGTGGTAGCGGACGAGGTTATCATCGACCGGGTCAATCCGATGCAGCGCCCCTCCTTGACTACGCACAGCCTCTCGACGGCGCAAATGACATCCCCTACCCCCCGAGCGCGTACAATCAGCCTCCTCTAGGGTACATGCCTCCAACCTTACGGAGAACGGCCACGGACGCGAGCTCGGACAGTGAGGGGACGAGAAAAGGAAGCACCCGGTGGGACGGGGGAGATGGCCCGGGACAGAGGTACCCAGACCCGTATGGGGCATACCAGGAGCGGAATCGACCTGGGTATCAGGAGTTGAGGCGACCGAGTGATCAAGAGGGGAACACGTATGGAGAGCCGAGAAGCAGCGGTTATTAGCGCTGATCGCATCACCGTATCTGGTCAAGCATAGATCTATCATTATACAGCATGAGGACACTGGTTCCATCGTTGATCAAGACACGTGATGTGACAACTCCGTCGGAAGAGGAGTAGTCATTTTGATCCTCTTCTCCTTGAATTTCTGCTCCAAAACAGCAGTGTACGAGAATCCTGTTCATCTGTGCTACCTGCACCTCAGACGGTCAGCCCCGGACGTGCGCACACGGCGAGATTACCTTCTCGACCAAGGCTGCTTATTTCGCTTTCTTTGATTCAGATCGCACCACCGACTTTTATCTACCGTTGTCCTCTGGTTGTATCAAGCGATTGAGCTGCCCATCATGCCCCGCGAGATCGAACCTCCAATAAATCAGCGCGACTTCCTCCTTTCTGCCCTGTCCGAAGGCAAACGGCTCGATGGGCGACTACCCCTGGAGATGCGGGATATCCGACTCGAATTTGGTGAAGCGTTGGGATGGTGTCGCTGTCATTTGGGCAAGACTTCGTGAGTCACCTCTTTACGTCATGAGAGTGTGTTTGAAGGCGATTTTTGGCTAGAGTATTGGCGCAGGTCAGCGCGACGGTGGTCAAACCCCGAGACGATCGGCCGTACGAGGGGTTCCTGTTGATCAATAGCGAGATCAGCCCGATGGCTTCAAGCGTGTTTGAGGCTGGACGGTGGGTAATCCTTCTGGGCGCGAGAGGAGGAGGAGCTGAACTAGGGTGTCAGGTCGTCGGAGGATGAGGTGATGATTACAAGGCTGTTGGAGAAGAGCATCAGGCGGACGGAGGCGGTGGATCGGGAAGCGTTGTGTATCGTCGCTGGGGAGAAGGTGAGCTGATATTCCCCCTCAGTCCTCCATGTCCAGTTCGGTGGGACATGCTGATTCACATTGCCCCTTGTCCCCCTGAACATCCCTTCCTCGCCCTCCCGCAGGTCTGGCAGCTTCGACTTACCCTTCACTTCCTAGCGGACGCCGGAAACCTGCTCGATTGCGCTTCCTTGGCAGCAATGACGGCTCTACGGCATCTCCGGAAACCAGAAGTCCAAGTGACTGGGGATGAGATTATCTTTGTGAGTGAGCACCGCACGGAATCCGAAGAGCTTCCCTTGCCTGATGTTCCGGCTCGTGGAAGCTTCGCGCTGACATGATCCAGCATTCCCCAGACGAGAGAGCACCTGTCCCACTGGCAATACACCATACACCACTTTGCATATCCTTTGCCTATTTCGAATCGTACGTTCCCTCTCTAATATATGATCTGGACTGATTGTCATAGCCTGCCACCCATCCTCGACCCAACACACCTCGAAGAGGTCCTGGCTACCGGGACGCTCACCCTCACCCTAAACGCCCAGCGGGAGCTCTGCGTGCTGTCCAAAGCTGGTGGCACTCCTCTGGCTCCATCTGAGATTATGGGAGTAGTAAATGTCGGTGTGGAGCGAGTACGGACAATGGTACGGATATTGGAGGAGGCATTAGAGAAGGATCGTGGAGAAAGAGTCGTGGAAGTTACATGAAATTATGCCTCACATGGTCATCATCATAGACATCCCTTGGGGTGTGGCTTATCGTTCTGCCGAGCTCTCTCGATAAGATCAGACCCCACCGCCACTCGTCCCTGTCGAGTCCTGAACTAGTGATATCTCGGGATGCTCCCTATCAGGTTTGGTGATCCTAATCGTAGCATTCTCACTGCTTCTGACTTGACTCAAACCGAGACTTTCGATCTTACGCAGTACGTGGAGAGACAAACCGCCTTTGTTCGACGCGTCCCCGCTCGTGCCTCGCGTCCACTCCCCAAATTTGTTCAAGAACATCGCCTTCACACCGCTCTCTTCGATACATCATTCCATCCTTTCGACCGTCTTCCCTGCCTGATCGTCCTTTCCACCCGGACCTCACTTCCCATTCTATCCCGTCATCACCCAAACGCACAATCTCGACTGCCTGAGGCACGCGTGCATGGATCTTGACGCTCAGCGAAGAAAGGAAAGGACTCTGGGCTCGGTAGCAGGGGAATCGGTCTGAGGTCCAGATGGAGCGGCTCTTCAAGTGAGTACATTGGTACATGCCAGTCGAGTAGAGTTGACTCCCCTCATCAACCAGGAAGCGCGCTACTTCCTCGGTAGACACTACAAATCGGCCAGCAACGCTCAAGAAGTCTACATCCATAAACGCCTTCGAGTCTGCGCCAACGAAGCGGAAGGTGGCGAGTAGAGACGAAGGCAGAAGGGGGTATGGTTCAACAAGTCGGGCGCCGAGCTTAGATGTGGATATCCGTAATTCGCTCATCCTACCAGGGTGCGTTCTCCTACTTAATGCTACAGCATCAGAAAGCGAGCTGATGGGGTAGCAGGTTGTCGCAGAGGTTCTCCGTCCTTCTCCCTTCGGTCAGCCATGTTCCCGAGACCTCGCTTCGGACGATGCTGGCCTCACAACGCGCTCGACCTGACGGCCCGTCTATCACCGAGGAAGAAGAGGAGCTTCTTCTTGCCGAGCTGCGGGGCCCGACATCGTCATCAGGGTCCAGGGACCTAGATTGGGATGGGGGACCGCCTGGGATGAGTCACAGCTCCAGCTTTGGCAGTCTCGCGTCAGGTGAAGGAGGACGTGTCCCCATCACGAATGGTCGCTACAACTCGCCAAGCCCCCTAGCCGGTTCCGCTTCCAGCCCTTCCGTGTTCGCTAGCTCTGAAGCGTCTTCGCCATCCACAAGCACTTGGACGTCCTCACCCCCAGCCACCTCGACATCTTTCTCTTCTTTCCAGACCTTCGGAGTCAACGGCGATGCGAATGGGAACGGCGTCAAACCCAAATTGTACGGCTTCAGCGGTGGTTCCGGGATGCGCGATGGCGAGTACATCAGGAAGGTCAAGAAAGGGGCGAACGGGCGGCGAATGGAAGGTTCCGATAATGGCACGCCGACGAAGGAGACGGTGATGCTGCCGAACATATCCCCGGAGAAGGCGAATGCTTGGTATGCCGAAAGGCAGATCCGGTCAGAAAGTCCTGAAACGTCTGATCACACGCCAACGCCGACCTCCTCTCTCATGGCATCGTCAACGTCAAACCCGAGAAACGCGCGAGCTAAATCACCATCAGCCTCCTCGACTCTCGACTTCCTGGGCCAGCCCCCAATTCGGGGATCGCTCCCACCACCCACGCCAGACTCGGCGGAGGACCAAGCTGTCAATGGTCGACAACAGAAAAAAAGGCAGTCAGCGCTGGCGGGGCTGTCACATGCGCAGATGAAGCGTATTTCAATGGCGCTCGAGGAGATCGAGGGGAGACTCCAACAGGGCCTTCCTAATGGGAGAAGTGGAGGGGAAGAGGAGGAGATGCTGGCAAACAGGTCCCCCCACCGCACCTCTTCCGAGTCTAAATCCCAATGGCCCTCACCTTCCGTAGGAATGGATGAGCTCGCGAAGCCAACCTCTCCCGCCAGGCTTCCACCTTCTCCGCGGTCACGAAATCTACTGGCACAAATCGAGGGTGTCCGTACATCTCTACCGCTTCAGCCGATCCTCCTTCGCACGGCCAGTGCAGAGCCAGCATCAGCCGCTCCTCGACCACTTCTCACTCCCTCTCGCACACAGCCTATCCGAAATACCCCCACTTACTCGTCCTCTTCCATTTCCTCCCAATCATCAGCTGTCCCTGGATACGTCCCTGGTCAACCGAGACCAATCGGTTCGATGCACCGCTCGGATGGCTCGGTGTCGTCTCGGTCAGCTACGCCGACTCATCAATCTGCTCCAAGCCCATCATCTTCCACCAACCGAAGTAGGTCAGACTCGAACCCCTCACCCATGCGGAGTCCCGTTACTATCGCCCCAAGAAACAGCTCACTCGCGAAGTCAAAGTCCATCACCCAGGGTGGGGATATTGTACGGGAACCTGTGGATCCAGGACCGTCTCGACAGATTCAAACCATTTCGCCACCTGGCGTGCCATCGCTCCGTAGAGCAGGAAATGTGCAACTCGGCGAAGCATTCGTGGACCGCCGGATTAGCTCTCCGCTGGCAATCCTCCCGCTCACACCTGGAGCAACCATCGAAGAAGATGACGAGACGTCAGATGACGACGACCGCCTTCTTGCCGTCGCGCGGGACATGGAGATGCCGGAGATCAAGCCAGTGTGGAGTAGGCGCAGTGTCGCTGATTCCCGTCGCGAATCGGAGTCAGATATCCAACGAGCTCAATCGGCTCTCGGATGGGCATTGGGGGGAGATACGAGCGGGTTGAGCCGTTCAGTCTCGCAAGAGGGTACAATTGACGGGTCATCGGAATCGTGGAATCACCACCAAGCTCCATCGCCTTCCAGTATTCAGAGACAAGACTCGCTGGAATCTCTCAGCTCCGACTTTGTAGGGCTACCTTATGATGAAGTGCGTTTCAGCAGGTCCTATGATTCTCCGATAACACCGAATGATGATCTCGGAGAGGACGTGGAGATCTTGAGGAAGCTGAGTGGAGTAGGAAAGGAGGAGTTGGGTATGCTCCAGGAGAAGCTAGTGGACAGGGCTAAGCTGGAGAGGCAGGCGCTGCGAGGCGCTGGAGGCGATAACCCCTCAGTCGCCGTAACCTACTTTCCCTTGAGAAAGCTCCATTGCTAATCATCGCTCAGTACTCGCCCGCCTTACCACCAAGCGCTTTCCCCTCGAAGAATACGATGCCCGTGCGAGTGACATCACCGGTCGCCCCAGTCGAAGCAAGTCATCCGCCCTCATCGTGGCGCTTCTCGGGAAATGACACCAATGATGGAAGTGCTAGTCCTCAAGCCTCTCGTTCGACAGACATCAACCTGCCTATCCTGGGGTCAGTCTTGACCCCATTGAAGCAGAATAATCTTTCCGCAGACGTTCGAGCTGCTGGTCTGACGGCACCCCGGAGAGCCGCCCCGCCGCCACCAGAACAGCCAGCCGACACTCCGTCCGAAAAGAATGTCGAAGTCATCTTCACGCCGCCTTCTGAGCAGCTCAGTCGGCAATCGTCTGCTGCACAAAATGGTCGACTACCACTCGACGAAGATCCTGATGTACGACGCGATTTTGCAGCTCGAATCGCTGCCGCTACAGCCGCGCTGAACCGCACCCCATCTTTGAGCAAGAGTGCCCGATTAGAACGGAAACCCTCTAGGCGAGGTCCGATGGTGATCTCCAATCCTACGCTCACGTCATCGTCCGCGAGAATACCGTCAACTCCTCTCACTCCACCGGAGCAGGCAATGGACCCAGACATGGCTAAGGCGCTGGAGAAGACGAGTGGGTCGACGCGCAAAATGAGCGCGAAATGGAGAAAATTCGGCTTCAAGAAAGGTCCGTCGATTTCTGAGGACGAGGTCGTAGCCCTCCCTTCGCCTGCGATCCCTATGACACCGAAATCGGCGACATCGCTCGACAAGCTCGATGTGCCTATTTCCCTTCGCCCCGCCGAATCAAATCCACCAACCTTCAATACATTCCGCTTCCCGCCCAAATCTGCTTCCACCGCGATGGACGAAGCTCGTCAGGCCGAACGCGCACCTCCTGGAACACGAAAAAAGATTCTTGGTGCCGCTAATCGCAGCTTACCAGGGGGTCAGGATTCATCTGCATCGCGTCTCACCGAGTCGACAGCGCGTGCCAAGGTTGGTCAGAAGGCGTCTGATGCCGACCCCGCTACCATTTTCCCGGATGCTCAGCACTCTCCGACACCATCCGACGTTTCGGTCGTGGCGTCATTCATCGAAGCTGGTCGGGCCCTGGGGCTCAACAATGATCAGCTCAACGAGATGCTGGCACAGAAGGGCATGCTCGATCGATCTGGCACGAGCTTCTCGTCGAAGTCGTACAAATCTACCGCCAATACCTCGACAATCTTTTCGCATCCTTCTCCTTCTCCGGCGTCCCTCGATCTTTGCCGAATGCCATCGATAGGCAAAGACAAGCGCGGGCTGTTCCGTTCATTATCGAAGGGCAAGAAAACCACCCGTAGGCCGACTCCTCCCGGCGTTGTTGAACCAGGAAGCCGAGACGTCCTCGTTCGCCGGACTCTGCTCATCCCCTCAGAGCCGGCCGCAGGCGCAAGCGTCACGCCTCAGCTCCGCCCATCTCCCACCGGGGACCCCGCCTCTGGCACTCTGTCTCCCTCCGATAGACATGTCGTTCAGCGCAATCCCTCGATCAAACGCAAGCCCGTGAGATTGTCTGCTGAGGATCAAGAGCTCGTCTCTGGCACTCCTCCGCTTCATAAGCGGAATCCGAGCTCGAGTAGCGCTGCGAGCGGCCAGTCAGAAAACGAAACGGAGCCAGTAGCGCTTGGTTTCTTGCACCGCAAAGCACAGCTTGGACGGTCGACTAGCTCGGCTCGATCAGACGCCCCATCCGACCAAGGCTCGACAGGCGGAGGCTCACTATATGACCTTTACAACCATGATTCGAATGGAGGATTGGAAGTGCTGCAGTCCCCGTCAAAAGAGGGGGAGAGGCGGGCCTCGGAGCAGACAAATGGGTCGGCGCGTGCCGTCGAAATTCGGTGAGTGTATATGGTTTGCTTCAAGGGCGACGCTAAGGCAATGACGATGATCTAGCGAATATGCTGACGGCCACATGGTATGGTCAATTGTCGATGCTCTTCGCGCAGATGATGTGGTATTCGCCGAAACTGAGGAAGGGCATGCCTCCAGCGTCAATGGTCATTCGAGAAATACGTCGTACACCTCATCCCGGCGGGACTCGACGCCGGCGCCTGGAGAGGCAGATACGGTCCGAAATGGGTGGAATGGCATCGCAGGGGGAACGCAGACATTGAATCTGCGCCATAGGGACCGGTCGTCCGTCAGCCCCGCACGCCCGCAGACCGATGTGAGCGGTTGCGGCCTAGTAGGACGAATCCAGCTGACGGTAGCATTCACAGGTATACTACACATCCTCAGCCGACGTGGCCGACCTCATCGACCACCTATCCAGCGATCTCGACGCATCGCGGGGACGAATCGATATCCTTCCGACTCCAGCTAAACCCCATTCATCCATGTTTCCTTACCCCAGTTCAGTCGAGTCAGTCAAGGCCAACTCGCCAAATCCCCAGTATGTGGGCGTGTCTTCGCCCGGTCTTGACCCGCACGCGCCGGTATTCGCACCGAGACCTCGCGCAACGGTACCCGCTGCCGGATTCAGCCCAAAGCGTCAGCTATTCGTACGGCAGGGTCTGAGTACTAGCCCTGGCGCTGTGAGTTTTGCGAGCTCCGGTTCGGAAGTGGGACGGACTGTCGAGGACAGGTTGCAGGCGTTATTGGATCGATTGCAGGATGACGGGGCTGAGCCGATGCGGGCGGCATGATGGCATGAGGAGTTTCATGTGCATAACGACAGATATATGATGATCTATTTGGGATGATGCGATAAATATAAGTATTTCGCTAGATCCAAGGAAGAGCCCGAACATCCACTCGGCATCTGGTCGTAGCACCATCGCAACAGTCCCGGAATTGGCCGATTAGCAGCGCCCCTTCACTCCGAGGACATGGCAAGCGAAGCCCAAGCCGGCCTTGCCGAGTTCGGAAGTGTTGTTTTTGATGTCTAGTGTCTATAAAGTCGCAGGGATATGCGATGAAGACCGCTTCATCCAGAAGCGGCACTGCTAGGTCCTTCGGGGGGTTCGCCTCGGCCCCGTTCAGGAACGGATACACACACTGCCCCTAAAAGGGAAAAGGTCCGGCGACGAGGTGGTGAAGGCAGACTTGAAAGGACGTCTCTTTGATTGAGACCGTGATGCCTTCCTGAGTAGGCTGCGAAAGGGAAAAAAAAAGGGGTGATGAGGGTGTGAAGGGTGATTGAGATATAAGATGGCAGCGTTTCCCTGCTCTCACCGAGTCGTCTGCCTTTACGAACGAAAATGTCCCCAATCACTACTGAACTTGAGAATGGACCTGCACCTCTTCATACCGAGGTATTCGATTTTCGTGCACCATCAGGTCACCCAGATGAAATACCGGGTCACCCAGGAGAGTTTGAGTCACGCTCCGACCTCGCTCGTACCAAGTCGACAGTCTCAACCCGCCGGAAGCCCGTTCCACTGTCCATCAACACTGACACCGAGCAGCCCGAGATCACTCGCGATGATGCCGATCTGTGGACGGAGGGTCCCGCCTCACTCGAGCCACCGACCTACATCCTCGCCGTTGACCCGCTGGTTCACCATAACCAGTTGCACGTTCTCGCGCCTTCCTACGTTTACCCCCACGAGATACTCCCGACCGAAGCAGACGCGCATACCATCGCCTCGACTTCGAGCGACCACCTCCCGCGCTATGCCGAGGAGACGCAGACGGAGCCCAGAACGCTTGCTAGGGGCTTGTGGAGATGGGGTTGGCTCTGTCCGCTGCTATGGGCGGTCGGGATGTGCATGTGAGTTCCTGCTCCAGCTCGACCTCGTTGGCTGCGCTATCCCATTCCCATCCCCTGTCAATGACCCACTTTAGATTTGAGCTGATCATATCAGCCTCTGGATCCCACTCAAGCCGATCGAGGAGGAGCGCGATGCCGAGAAAGCTCAAAAGCTCGACGAGATGATCGTCATCCTCCGAGAGGTACGTCCGACGAGGGTCTGGTTCCACACAGCTGATTGGGTTTAGACGGAGCTGAAGTACGCGAAGCGGTGCTTGTGGGCGTTCTTAGGCTTCTGCGCGATGATTACGGGGGTCGTGGTCGTGGCGATGGTGGTTTCGATCAAGGCCTGACGTGGCGGCAAGGGATATGAGTAGATGATCAGAAGATGTCTTATACGGAATCGTCAACCGCTCCTCTTCACCTGGATGTATCGCCTTGACGAAGCTTTTCTGTGCACCAAGCGCCTTCGGTCAATTTGAAAGCTGCAGCGGTCTCGCGAGAATGTCTCCACGATAGCGTGACAGCGTGTTTTATCGGATAATGCAAGTCAAACGGTGCGATGAGGAAGGAATGTTCAGCTACCCCTGAAACGCCACGAAGATCGACTTTGCATCGGGGTTTTGTGCCACTGTGCAGACCAGCAATCATACGTTGGGGTCCCATCGTATCTTGTCTGCTGTTCCCCGTCTCTCCTCGCTTCACATCCTCCCTGTCATCATGGAAGCCGAACTCCAGACCTACCGGGATCAACTCGCCTATGTCAACCTATCCCTCGAAGCCAATCCCAACGGCGATGACCTCCTCAAGCTCAAGACCGAGCTCATCGAGCTCATCGACCTAACAAAGACCGCCATTGGACAAACATCTGGAGGTGGGATCAAGTCTGAAGCATCGAAGGTCAAAGGGAAGGGGAAGGAAACGAATTGGCAGGATAATGGACCGTACAAGGCGGGTATGGATTGTATGGCAAAGTACAAGGATGGCAAATGGTTGGTCGTCCTCCACCCATTCTTCCCTAAGCTGATTGGCTGCAGGTACCCTGCCCGGATATCAGCGGTCACTGGATCCCAAGAATCACCACTATACACAATCACCTTCAAAGGTTACTCATCATCCACAAACGTCCCCCTCTCTTCACTAAAACCCCACGATCCCAACGCACCTATACCACAGCCTCAAAAGCGGAAAGTGGAGGAGCTGAGCGAGAAGGACAAGGAGAAGAAGAAGAAAAAGGGGGAGAAGTGGATGGAGAGTCAAAAGGCAAAGTCGGAGGAGGTCAAGGGGAAGAAACAAGCTTGGGAGAAGTTTGGAAAGAAGGCTCAGAAGAAGGGGATTCATATCTCGGGGTGCGTCGGACTTCTGCCTCAATCTCATTAGGTCAAAGTGCTGATCAGAGGATAGGTTGGAGGGGAAGTCGGTATTCCGGACACCTGATAATCCGTTCGGTGAGTGTTGCTCCGTCTCATCTTGTCGTCCTGACGGATGCTGTTTCATAGGTCGAGGTATGCTCTTTCGTCGCAGTACATCCGATGCTGATCTTGTCTCCTTGCAGTCGGTGTAGTCGGCTCAGGTCGAGGTGTGACGGAATACGAGCGGATGGGGAAGCACAAGTTCGAGGAGGGAGGGGAGGACTAGGCGCCGCGCTAAGCTCTAATTTCGATCCGATCCTCACATCTCGTTCAGCATCTCCCATCTCACCTGGGGCCGACCATCGACTTCAGCGACGACGATAGCAAAGTCAAAATCTTTGCTCGTGAACAGTCCTCCTATCTTCCTCCCATTAGGCACGCGCTGAGTCCCTCTTGTACCGCCAGACTGGTCGGCGTGATGCAGCGGACACAGCGGTATGTCCTCATGCATCATCATGTCAAGCGATGTCCGTCCGTTTCCGCAGCAGAATGTCCTCTGACTGCCTTTCGAGGAACGCTGACCGGTTTCACTACCATTCATTTGCCGCGCTAATGCTTTCTCAGTCAAGCCTCGTTTCCCACAAGCCTGGCCACCATGCCTGACTTCTTTGGCGATGATCGCACTACGACCTCCGGTTTCCCGTCCTTGCCGCTTGTATAATATCGCTTGGGAGATTCGTGACGGTACGCCATCACCATCACGAAGACCCAGACAAGCGCGAGTAGCAGACAACTGATCACGGCGCTAAACCAAAAGTCAAGATCGTTGGTACTCAAGACTGAAGACCTACAAGTAGCCAAGCACATCGGGATGCAAGTCCAGCTTCTTCGCTTGAGCTTGGGCCCAGAACACTATGTCTACTATCACGAGTACAAACACAAGCAAGGCCATGAGCGCCCTTAGCAATAGGTTCCACACTTTCGGCTTGGTGATAGCTTCGATCCGACTGTATTTCGTCGCGACGAAGACGACAAACATGAGTAGCAAGAAGATCACCAGGAAGACACCGAGGATCAAGTGGAGTAGGAGGATGAGCGGTACCTTGTCGACGGGACTGGGCCATGACGACGGCACTGGGTAGTTGAATGAGGGGCCATTTCTGATCTCATCAGCAAATGCCGGCAAAGGTACAGGCCGTACTGACAAGCGATCATTACCACTCGTGGCATATCCTTGGGCGCCGATATGGTACCTCACCCCACCGACAGCGAAGATGAATACCGAGAGAGTGCTTGCGCCTGTGGTGAGGAGGAGGACCGCGATAGTGGCTGGGACGAATATGAGGAAGAAGGTATGGACATTAGGTCCGCCTAGGCGAGGTGTCGACCAGGTTTTGGAGGATCTTGTGGACTTGGGCCGAGAGGCCTTAGACTTAGCCATGAGGCAGAAATGTAATGCTGTCATTCTGACTGTGTCAAACCAGGTGGTGGTCAAACCAGGTCATCCGTCCTTTACTGCCTACGAGGGTTACAGTCAAAGGTATGGGCCGTTCAAGTGGTTTCACCACGTACCGACGATCATTGCGTCACGTGACACTCTTCCGCATTTCGTCACTCTCCGGGAGTCTAGGACAAGGGAAGTATTTTTCAAGCGTCCTTGGGTTGTCCTATTCATCATCGTCTCTCTTTCCTAGGTTCCGTTCTCAACACATCGGAATAACGTCTAGCATCACTCGCGTGGAGGCATCCGGAAAGCTCTTTGGACAAATTTCGCAATCCCATTCAGTCGCTTCACCTTGCCATCTCGCCGTGAATCAAATCCCATCTTCCCCCTATCTGCCGTCGACCGCCTCGACGAACACCAAAGGAAGCTCGCTCTAGATTCAGCTGGCCTTCGAATATCGCATCCACACACTGGAACACTCCACCATGGCCACCACCGCCCTCTCACCCACCACCGCCCTCTCACCCACCACCGCCCTCTCACCCGCCGCCGCCTCCGCAAACGCCGCAGCCCTGACCGACGCCCTCGCAGCAGCCAGCATCTCCTCCTCTCCATCACCCCAATCCGAGCCGAAGTCCCTGACCGATGTGGAAGAGGGGGAAGGGGAGCTCGAGGATGGCGAGATTAGGGAAGGAGATGAAAATGGGGAGGAAGAGGCGGATGAATCACGAGTGAAGACTGTTTTCGATGATGCTAGTCGATTCAACGTCAAGGTGAGTCCCGCTTCCAGGGAAAATGGGCACGGTGCTGAGATCGGTAAATGTAGCATCCTCTGTACTCGCAATGGACCCTTTTCTTCGATTCTCCCCAATCCAAGCTCTTGCCCAAAACACCTTCGTCAACACCGGCAACCCCTCAAATCGCAAATGGTCAGTCCAGATCTCGATCTCCTTCATGTTCGAGTCCATGAGGATCACAGGCAGGGCTGACGTTTCGTGTTGAAAGGTGGATGGATGGAAGATATCCGCAAAGTCGTGTCCTTTGACGCTGTCGAGGAGTTTTGGGGACTATATAACAATATCGTTCCGCCGTCACAATTACCTGGAAAAGCCAATTACTACTTGTTCAAGGTGAGCCATTGCTTCTTCGCGAGCGGAGTGGAACATGAGATTGGTGCTGATATGGAGCAGGACGGGATCATGCCAGCATGGGAAGATCCGCACAACAAGAATGGAGGGAAGTGGTCGATCCAGGTGCCGAGGGATAAGACCAAGGCGGTGATCGATAAGATGTGGCTGTATACGGTGAGTCGACTTAAATTCAGGGTTGATCGCAATGCTTAGAGCTTCATTGGCGACGTAGATGCTCGCGGCGATAGGAGAGACATTTGAGACCCCACTTGCCGGCGCTGAAGAGAAGGAAGCACCTCCGCCTAGCCAGTCTGACCTCGTGACCGGCGTCATTGCTTCCTCCCGACCAGGCTTGTACGCATCGTCTCTTCGTTTCCCTGTCTCTCTCGCTTGTGAAGTGACGAGCTCGCTGACGCTCGCTCGATCAGCTATCGAATCGCCATCTGGACTCGAGAAGCGCCCGAGACGGCTCTTGGCGAGAACGACCCCCTAATGAAGCGGATCATGACCATCGGCCGCCACTTCAAAGTGTCAGTCCTGGGTTATGATTCCGAGCAGAAGCTCGTCAGCGGAGGGTTCCAGACGGAGGTTTCGTTTGAAAGTCATACGGACTCGGAGAAGAAGGGGAACAAGAACAAGTTGACGGTGTGAGGGGTGCGTGGAAATTGAGAGATGGGGAGGAGGGAAGGGTGATATTGAGGTCTTGTGCGATGGTATCGGACGGTCGTGTATGCATTGGTTCGTTATAGCGTTCTGCGAGGGTGGTAAGGTCGTGGAGAAGCCAGTTGTCTTTTGACGTGTACTCCGAAAATCTCGCGAGATGGTCGAATTGAGCTGAAAATCAAAATCATCTCCGCCTCGTCACCTCAACCTGTCAAGGTCTAATCGCGGTCCCGGTTAGGCCCCCATGCCCGCCTCCCCTGTCCCCGTCCGTCGGCCCTCCGGCCCGACCTCCCCCTCAACACCCGTCCCAAACCCCCTCCGGCGCAATCAATCCACCTTCGGATCCAGTGCCCTCCCAAGCCCCACGCGGATCACCCCTTCCCACCGATCTAGTGCCCAAAGCGCGACTGGAGCTGAACAACGTAAAGCGAGACGGCAGGACTTACGGGATTTCTATGGGTTGAGGAAAGAGGATGGGGTTGTTGGGAGTCCGGTTGCGGAGGAAGCCGTGGGTAGGAATCCGTTGGATATCGGTGAGATCGCCCATTGTATACAGCGCTCTGTGTGGGAGCACACAGAGGCTAGGCTGGGCTGAGTTGGGTGGTAGATTCGACATCGTTTAATGCGAGCTTGTACTACGACGATCTGATCTCGAAGTCGAGTCTGAGCGGACTGCTGAAGACTGCTTCCTCCCTCTCTGCCGGTACGCCATCTCTCATCCACCCCACCCCTGCCTGACGAAACGCAGATATCGGGACCTTGCATTCCTCGCGCCATGCTCTAGTATACAACCATCATCACCAGGTTCGCCCAAGTTTCCGGATCGGTGATTGAGCCAAAGAGCTGACGGGCAATAGCTATTCGAAGCGGGAGATACGATCTCTCACCTGAACTCTCGGACCCCTCAGCTTTCATCCATTGTTAGGAATCTCCAACAGAGTTTCTCGGAGATCTCGAGATTGGTCGATGCGGTGGCCTTACCTGATGCACACGATAGAGTAGGCCTGAACAACGGGACAGACGGGGACGGCGAGGTGAAGAGGGGAATGGAGAGGTTGAGGTTGATGATTCTCGCAGAAGGTATGCGTCCATTGCATTACCACGAAGAGACTCTCAGCGGACGGGATTCAGGACCGCCCGAAGAGATTCGGAAGTGCTACGAGGGTCTCCGAGACAGACTGGAGAAGGGCGCTGAAGAGGGGAACGAGGGGATCAAGGGGTTGCTCGAGGAGTGTAGGAAGCTCGTGGAGGGCTTGCCCGCTGGTGCGGTGGCGATCGGTCAGCCAGAAGGGGTCTAGGACCTGGACCGCAATACCAAGCACTATTTGTGGGTTCCCAGCGGGTCCTATGATACGAGATATGACTGAAGCGCGTCAGATACCCCGCTATACCACGAGATGATCCCTTGATCCGCCATTCCAGGATTTGACGGGTTCTCAGATAGGAGAACCTCCGAGGTGCTCGAGACAAAGGGAGGCAACTGGCAAAAGACACCCAGCCCATGGACCGATCCGAGGGGTTCTCTTGCCGAGACACAAGACGTCACCTCTCACTTACCTCGGTTTCTGTCACATTCCTCCTCTCATTAGCCAAGATCCAACCTGAGTGGTCAGGTATCGAGCCGAACAATGACGATCCCGCAGGCCTTCGATGATCTCACCTCGGACGCGGGCGCTCGATGTCGTCCCAGCCATCATCATCCTTCAGCTAGCACTCGGGCGACATTCGACTTTCGATGCAAGCGCTTCAACAAAGTCCAACGTGAAGCCAGCAGGCGGGATATTCCCACTCTTGTGATAGCCCCATCCATGGGGATGAGACCAACGGCTTTGATGACTCGATGCTGTGATGATCCCATCAGCGTTTGCTGGGATGCAACTCACCTGAGACAGCGGGTCATCTTATCGCTTGAAACCCCCCATCCCAAACGATTACGTCACGGATTCCATCGATCGCATCTTTCAGTCTTCCAAGCGAAAGACAGAATACTCCATTCTCATCCACCTTGGAATGAAAACCTCATCCTCGTCACGGGTCGCACCTTTGCGTCAGCTTGTACGACCGCCTCAGGCATGCTCCGTTCCTTTTCGTCGATGCCTCGCTCGAACTTACCTCACTTCCCCCACCAAACCCTCTGCCAACACTCACATCACCTCGGGCGGTCCACAAGCTCCGGCAGAGTACTGCTCCTCCCTCGTTCAGCGACTCGATCCAGAAGCCTGGCTCTGCTCGTACTTTTGGCCGAGACGGGAGAGAGCTTGGTCGCTCGCATGGCGCGCATTCAACGTGAGTCTCCCGCATCAACTTCTTGACCTAGAGCTGAAGGCAAACGGGACAGCTCGAGTTACACCTTGTCTCCACGACGGTCACCCAGCCCGCCCTCGCAGCCATTCGATTCCAGTTCTGGAGAGACGCGTTGACCTCCATCTGGAAGGTAGATGAGGGGAAATGCGGGGCAGTCCCACAGCATCCGGTGGTGGTGATGTTGGCGGATATGAAGCGGAATCGATCGGTGCAGAAATACTACCTCAGCCAGATGATAGATGTCCGAGTGCGTTTCCGTCCCCTAGCTTTCCAATGCCCAAGACCCAACTGAAGGAGGTATCAGGCGAAGACCGTCTCGCTCCCCCCATCCTCGCCAACCCTCGAATCCCATCTCACTTCCCACTCCCCCCTATCTACCTCCCTCCTCCTCGGTCCTCTCCCTCTCCTCCTTCCCCCCACCCATCCCTCCACTTCCACAGTCTCCCACACACTCTCCCACCTTTCCACCCTCCTCACCACCGTCACACTCCTCCGTACCCTCCCAACCCTGATCGCATCCAGACGACAAATCAACCTCCCAGCCGATATATGCGAGAAGCACTCGATCGTGGAAGAAGAGGTGTTGCGGAAAGGGTCGGAGGCGAAAGGGGTGAAGGATGGATGTTGGGATGTGGGGACGAGGGGGATGGATGAGTTGATTACGGCGAGACGGGATCTGAAGGAAAGCGGGGGCAAGGTCGTTCCGGCGGGTGTTATGCCGCTGTTCCTCGCTGCGGTACGTACCACCTCTTTGATTGACGCATTAGATTGATGTGGGGTGTGGATAGGTGCCAGCGGAGACGTATTTGAAACGACTGGAGAAGCACGACTTCGACGTGTTCCACCCGGACATGCAGAAACATGATTGGACACTCGCCCCGAGGATATTCTGGAGAGCACAGACACGTCGTCTGTGAGTCTTCCGGATCACGGCATTGACGGATCCGCACCTCGGTAACGAGGACGGCAGATTGAGATCGCCCATCGGGTTCACTCCCATCCGAGGTCGACCAGAGCTGGTGATGAGGAGGGACCTGTATCTGCACGGCCGAGGAGTGCTGGATCTCCTATTGCCCACCTGCTAGCACCTCGAATCTCCTCAACGACTGTCGACAAACACGAGGACCCGTATGCGCTTTCCGCTATATGGCGATCCTTGTACTATCTGCTCAAGATTGGCGCGATCATGCGACCGAAATGCGTGTGTGCGATCGATTAACACGCGTGGATGGGTACAATCGCATGCTGCATGCACGCACAGAATGGAGCGCGTCCCGTGATTCAGCGTTCACCGCCCTCGTCCCGTTCAATCTGCATAATCATCGCTATTCATCTCACCCGGGTCGTCCATGACCGTACCTAAATCTACTTATGCTAATATATCGACTCCTCGTCATGCAAAATGGTGTCTCCCGCCTTTCCGTCCCTCCCTGAGGAGGATCGGAACAGTCATTCTCCGTCGTACTTCTCTCCCAAATCTCGACGTCACTAACGACCTATCCCCACTTTGGGCTTCTTCTGCACCTCCTCCGCTTTGACAGGGTGCAACATGACCTTCGTGACGTTGCTTCCGGCCGGCGGCACCCCACTGTGGCCTTTCGACCAGTCATACGACAGGGCACTAACAAGGGAGATCAGCTGAGCAGGCGATGGCAAAGAGGGCGGACGCACTAGGCAAGGATATCGTGAGTATGGTTGAAGGAAGTCGAGACAATCGGCACACCCCATTGGGGTGGTTTCGCATCTGGATCCCCGTTGTTCAGCTCCTTCGCCGAGAACGCTGTGCCATATCAGCATGACACCTCTATCGCATCGACACGGGATCACACGTACGCTTGAGCTTTGTCCGTGCCATGCCGTCCCAAAATGTGAAGCTCCCGTCGCTGCCGCCCGTGCAGAATGTCCCCTGGACTTTGTGGAAGGTGATGGTATTGACAGCGAAGACGTTTTGTGAGCCAGATTGTGCGGGACTACCGGGCATCGAGTTGGTGGGGATGTCGTAGCGGTGGCATTTGAAGGAGTAGTTCTTCCTGGGACGACATCAGCTGTACCTCGAGGAGGTTGGGTAAAGATGTGACGCACTTCTCATCGGATTCACCAGGATATCTAGGCACCATTCTCGTCAGGATTGTTCGCAGTGCCGTTGAGGTCGACTCACTGTATTGCGACTCGGCCTTCCACGCTGCCTACAGCATAACCATCTCCAGTCGGGAAGCAGCTGACCACCCGTGTCTGCCATTTCAGCGGAGAGTCAATCGTCTGGGCCGATGTCAGCTAGTTCACCACGAGTGTCAAGCTCTAGACTGACCTTCCAAATCGTTCCCGGGTTGTCCAGCGAGACGATACTGATCTTCCTATCTGCTGTGCCAAGCACCTGCGAAAGGTAAGCTTGGCAGGCGCCCGTAAAGCAAGCACCACCACCACGTACCAGCAGATTCTGCGCGATATCCATACAGTACGCCTTCTCACTCAAGTCGATCGTTGCCATGGGAGTCTGTTGTCTCAGATCCCAGTACTGCATATCATCAGTCTCAGAATAAAGGCAGCTCATCCCCGCAACCTACTTTCAGCTTCTTGTCCCACCCGGCTGTGACCAGCAGTCCCCCATGCGCATCCGTATACTCGCAGCACCTGATCGGCGCATCGTGTGCAGCCACCTGCTGCGACTGGCCGGTCTGGAGATCGTACATCCTTGCAGAGTGGTCGCAGCCTGATGAGAAGAGGTGTTGGCCAGACTGCACGCCGTGAGCTGGATACAAAAAATTGCATATAGGAAAATTTACCGAGGACCATGTAAGATCGAGGACGGGCATCTCGTGTTGGTACATCGCTTTCGGCTCGGATCGGCCTTGCGAGTTGACGTTGTATAGTCGTACCTGGTAAGCGAAAGGGGGTCAGCCGGTGCCGCGACAAGTGAAACAGATATGAGGAGATGAGTCTCACTCACCCCATTGTCCCAGCTTGCAACCGCGAGAATGTCGGCATTGGGAGAGAAGGCGATTTTGGATATGGAATCGGGAGGAGGTTGTTGAAGCTCTAAGTCTTTCGAGACGGGTCGAAAGGCGTTTGAGATCATCTTGGGATATGAGGAAGGATGATGGCAATTGGCGGAAGAAGGTTGGGAAAGGTCAAGAGATTTTGGCGAGGCTGAGCCCTGATGGCCCGGCTTCCACCTCAGGCGACTTGGAGGACGGTGAAAATGGGATCAAGTAAATATTCCAAGTCGGTTTGTCTGCCTTGTGTTGCCGCGCTTTTGGGACAGATATATGCTGAGGTCGAATGCTGTCTCTTGCTTCGAATGAGCGGTTGTGTTCGGTGGCCAATGGGAGGCGACAACCGTGGGAAAGGAAAAGTCGAATGGAGGTCTTCCGACGAGGGGTTTCCACTTCCACTTATTTCAAGCGTGGACGACTTGATCACTCACCACGATCCCCATGTCTGATCGCACAGAGCTTTTCCAATTCCTCGGTTCCCCAAATCCCTCGGCTCGACATCTAGCTTTGCAGAACCTCGTCGGCCACACGCCCAAGAACGCCCCACAGCGAGGCATCTTCATCCCCTCTTCTCTTGTTGAAGTTTCAAACGGCGGGGGACTACGAACAGGGAAGCAAGTTTCGGGAAGTCAGGATTCCGAGAGGAAGATCAAGGCGTTGAGGGATTTGACGGGTTTGTGTCGTGACCAAGCGGTAAGCTGTCCAGCTACACCGAGTCTAGCCGAGGGCGAAGGCTGATACGTGTAGTTTATTGCACATGATGCACTGTCGGCGCTTATTAACCTTTCCGACAACGTCGCTGTCGCTAGACACCTCGTAGACCATGACTTTCTCGTTTGGTTGATGTCGTATAGCGCCGTAAGTGAGGTCTCATCTGGCCTATTGGCAGGATTCGGCGGGAAACGGGCAAGCTGACCACCTTCACCTATGTCCAGAACACCACCTCTCCCCTATCTCCTCTCACCTCTATGCTCCTCTCCAACCTCACATCGCACCCATCACTCCTCCCTCAAATAGCCCATCTCATCATCCCCATCATACCCCTCCCGGAAACTAAGCACTACCCGCCGTACTTCTTTCCCGCAGCAGCATCAGCTTCTTCGACTGTACATCCCGACTTCCGAGATCCAGCGTTCAGCAGACCAAACGCTGAGGCAGGTCAGGAGGAAGAGCGAGACATCGAAGGTCTCCGAGCGCTAGTCCAGGCATTCGAAGATGGTGCTGCCGAGGGGGTGAAGGAAGGAAAGGGGAAGCGGAAAGGAGAATGTCACTTTCTCGCCTCGGTATTTGCAAATGTCTCTATGGTCACTTTCTTGATCGGGCTTGACCTCATGAGCACTGAACCCTCGCAAAGTTACCGGCCACCCGCCCTCTGCTCCTCACTCCGCAACCACCTTTCCCTCGACCAGCTTCGACAGCGCCGTCAGAGACTGACGAGCCACTACTCGTAAAGATCGTTGTCTTCACTGAACACTCGGATCCGATACGAAGGGGCGGAGCACTGGGCTGCATCAAGAACTGCGCGATGGATCGAGGAAGTATGGGATGGCTGCTGGCAACCGAGAGTGAGACCTACGCAAACTTTCATACCACTTATCTCATCCGTTTCCCATCGCAGCCGAGCGCGTCCGGCTCCCCGCAGATCCTACTCGCTTGGTCAAAGGCGTAGACGTCCTCCCCTGGGTTCTCAGCCCGTTGATGGGTCCGGAAGAATATGAGGTGGAGGCAAGTCTTGCCGAAATACCATCGAGCTTCTCTCACCGGATCGCATAATGACTTCCTGCAGGAGATGGATCAGCTCCCGACGATCTTGCAATTTTTGCCTCCTGCGAAAGAGCGGGAGAAGGACAATGTTCTGCGCATGATGTGTGTCGAGATCTTGCTACTGCTTTCAACGAGTGAGTTTCCCTTCCTTATTACAACAGGCTACCATGAGACATCACACCCTGCCCTTTCGGCATCAACGCCATTCCTAGTACGTAAGCTGAGACATTCACAGCTTTCACCGGGCGCGATTCACTCCGAAAACGCGGCGCTTACTTCGTCGTTCGCGAGCTGCACAGAATCGAGACCGATCAACAGGTATGCCCAATCAGACTTCCCCATCTGACAGAGCGTTCGGCGCAGATCAAGGAGGCGATAGAGAGGCTGGTCTCCTTGATCCATGGTGAGGAGGGTCACGATACTCGAAGAGAAGAAGTGGAAGAGCTGGTCACGACAAGTAGAGCGGAGCGGATTGATGAAGAGGAGATCGGGGAGATGGACGTGATCGAGGTATGATGGAGTCATGCAGATGGCCGAGAAGCCGATCACAACAATGGCTGGTACGGTCAGGGGCGGTGTGTTCTCCGTGTGTGTGTGTGTATATGGTGTGTGGTGTGTTCCTGAGGAAGAACTCCGAGCCTCCAGAATGCTTCGCGTTATGTCCCAAAACCAGATCCGAAAGAATCTCTATACTTCTGGACGGTGTCAGCGGCCTTCACTCTGTCGCCTGTCAGGCGTCCATAGCACAGCGACTCATACGTCTCAGGGGGCTACCTCGTCTTGTCCTGGCTTCGGCTGGTTCACTCGCTCAATATCTGGCTCGGTGACGTCACAAGACCAGGCCGAGAGGCCGGATTGGAAAACGTGCGTTCGGATCAGCCGTTTCGCAATCAAACTTTCTCTTCCGATCAAAAGTCGTCACCTTCGACCTTTCATCGTCATCACATCAAACTGGTTTAATCGGTATTCATGGTCTTACGAGAAGCCCCTGAACGGTTCCATACGTGTGAGCCAAGACAGTACTGGATACAGTTCAAATCGCTTCCCTCTTCCCGCAACTCTGCCATCATCGTTGCTCGTCCGAGGCAGTCTTCTTGCCTTCGTGCTCGGACGACTGGCCTCCAGTTCAGGTAAGGAACCTGAACCCCTTCTGCATCTCCAGAGCGTCCCTCGTCGTCGTATTCTCCATTGCGGCAGCACGAGCCAGATTGTCGCCGTGCTCCTCGAACGCGAGCTCACCCGCCTCTAAGCGGCGGTTCGCTGATCTCAAGATCTGGCGGAACCAGAAGTTGAGCTGCTTCCACATTAGCGAGTCGAGGATGGGATGAGGCATCTTACGAGAATGGTGGTCCCAAACATTGCTGTGACAGTGCCGTATGAATTGAGGTAGCTCCTGGAATATGGGTCAGGCTGCAGTAGCTTCCGCGTGGGAAAGCCACTCACGGGCCATATTTGGAGGGCCAGACGTAACTCCCCGCAATATTACCAGTCTGCGACAGAGCGTTCTACACGTCAATGAGCTTAACCCGACAGGCAATCAGAAGCTGTATTCACCATGAAGGCAAGTGCGACGGCTCTCTTTGCCGGGGGGCGAGGGAACGAACTGCTCATCCAGGTATACATCTGCAGATTCTTGAGACAAGCACACAAGAACTTCGGCGCCGCCTCACAATGATGTACCCTGATTTGACGCTTCAGCAGCGATCTAAAGCGGGTGACATTGACGTACCGGCATAGGACCCAGCCTGAAGAAACAGAGCGACATATCTCGCCGCCCGCTTCTGCGTGGCTGCTTCCCGTCAAACTCGATACGTATGGAGACACGGACCGCTTACCCATGGAGATGATGAATCCGATGATCCCCATGATTAGAGGCCAGCTGTTCGTGCAGTCAAATTTACCCAGTACGAGCTCGTTGGATCGCAGCAGCTCACGTGGAATGCCAAAATTTCTCATTAGTTTTGTCCGAGTGCCAGGAGTTGACCAGCGAGATGATACACGAGAACTGTAGTAGGTGGTCAATGTGGGATAATGGGAAGTGAGGGGAAGAAAAAGTCACGATCCATGGTGGAGCGGCGAGGAGGAGAGTCTCGGTGGTGCCGAAGCCGAGGGTCTTGGTCTTTACTGCATTAGTATTTTTTTGGTTGGAATCGTCACGAGGGAGACAGACAAGAGTAGGGAAGTAGCTACGCAGTCCGCCGTCAGCAAGTCAACAAGCCTTTAATGGTCCCACATACATGTTGAAGGATAATCCCGTAACACAAGCCGTCAAGCTCAGCATCAGGATGTAAATCTTCCAGTCCTACCCCGCTTCCGCCTCAGCAGACAGTCGCTGGTCACTAAGCGACCCACCTTGAGAGCCATGAGTAGTCCGTCATACCACTTGTCCTCCCTGGAGTCCTGGTCGATCTCGCCAACCTGTTTGTGCCATCAGGCAATGTTCACCTCGCCAAATATATTCAAGACGCACGTCCTCCAGCATGCGGAGTTGGGCCAGCTGGATCTCTTCCGCGGTGAACCACCTGCGAGTATTGCTCGGGAAGTCTGGCAGCATGACTATAGCGACAAGAGCGAAGAACATCGTGAGTGCGCCCTCAACTGATAAATATCAGCTGAGAAATCGCTTTGGAGGAAAGTGTCCGCAAGAGTCGAGAGAATACGCGCGACGCACTGTAGAAGAGCCACCGCCAAGCGGCGTGGCCTAGTGCGCCTTTCAGGTTCGCAAGGACTCCAGCAGCGATCAGAGAGCCGAAAGCATTGGAGATTAGGTTGCCGCAGTACAGGATAGTGTACCGGAGACTGGGCGGAGGTTTTAGCGAGGTACTCGGGAAGATCTCCAGGTAAGGGGAAATAACCTGATCTCATCTTTCTTGTACCATTTACTGCATGGCTGTGAGCACAGACCGTTGCACGACGTGTGTGGCATACCTGATCAAGAAGAGCGCTCCAGGTAAGAATGCGGCCTCGACCATCCTATTTGACATCAGTGATCTGCCGACCCTTGTTTGCGAAGAAACACTCTTACCCGAGGAAGAGTCGAGTCAGTAGTGCGCCGGTAAAGTTCGTCGTGACGCCCGTAAGCACACTGATCATGCCCCACTGTCGTCAAATTAGCGATGAGCGATCCCCGAGGGTAAAGAAAAACGAACGACAAGCATTGCGGAAGGTATGTAGATCGACGGTCGTCCGATTATGTTCTGCCGTAATCATCAGTCGATCGCAACATACGGAATTTTGCGACTCACTAATAGCATGTTCGAGGGTACTGGTGATGTGAGATCAACATGAATGAAAGCCTTTACTGATACCTAGTACTAGAAGCGTACCTTGGAACAAGATGTACCCAACCTAAGACTCCGTCAGACTGCGGGGAAGAGGGTGCTGCGAGCATTTACATAGAGTATCGAAAGCAGCGTCGCGTACTCTGTGCCGTGCAGATGTAAGTCCGCCTCGAACCCTTGAAGCCTTGTCGGGGATGAGCCGAACGCTGGGCAAGGGGCGAGGAAACATGACAGACCTTGCGGCTCCGGCATTGTTTCGGTCGATATAGTTTCTTCGCTTGACTTCAGCAGGATGACCAAAGCATGACTTCTTGCTGAGCTCACAAGACTATCACCATGGTCATCAGCACAATACAAGTCCAGGAGACGGAAGGACATGCTGTAGATCACCCTTCGACCCAAGGAGGCGTGTCAACAATGTAGAGCTTCGAGCGGACTATCTCGACATGTGAACTTACACCTAAATAAGACCTCTAGGGTAAGCGCAACCAAACGTGCATGGTCTTGACGTACGAGGATACTGAACCGCGCATCCAGCTTGAGTTTCAACCTTTTCTCGATCCTGTTTCTTCTCTCGCTCCCAATCTCGAACCCAACGCTCTGTCCCGCTATACTATTCGGATCCTTGATCTCCCCATGGACAGTCTCCGTCTTGTCGACAGGCGCAAAGCCAGCTTGCTCATTGCGGTTCTCCATCTTGTTCGACTGCTCGATTGCTCAGGATAAGGTAGAATGACTAAAGTCAGGATTCCAGCACAAGATTAAGAAACTTTTCTCGTATAACAGGCAGATTTCCGCGTCATGCAATAGCCGCCCGAAAAGATGGAGAAAAGTGGAGGTCCCGGGTAGGACGGAAGGATTCCTGCGGCAATTAGCGGAGTTAGACACGGGATTGTCCGGCTCTCCGTTAGCCACCCAAACAGCCTCTCGGCCGCCGGGCACAACATTGTTCTGAGACGAACGCCTGTTTGACAATTCCTCTTGATCCGTACCTCATCATCGTCTTGGACTCGCTCCTCTTTGAAGATGGCCAAGGATCATGCTATGATCGGGAAACCGGCACCGGCCATCGAATTGCCCAGCGTGCCGAAAGGCGACCTGTACAAGGTCCCCTTTGGCGAGAAGGTAGGCACACATCAGCAGTCTGGCAGAGAGAGCTCACTAATATACTTCACTCGTCTAGCCAATCGCGCTCTTCTTCGTGAGTCCACTCGTCACTGTCAATCGCCAAGAAGCAGAGCTGACCATCCTTATCCTCTCCTTCACTATCGCTCCTTACGGACCTTTCCAGTTCCCCAAAGCCTTCACAAGCGGCTGTGTGAAAGAAGCCTGCTCCTTCCGCGATGCCAAAGCCGACAATATCACCTTCAAGCGGCATCCCGATCTCGAGGTCGTGGGCATTTCCGGTGGTGCGTCCCCTACACCCCTCCCCCTCTTCTCACCTCCACTCCACTCTCCCTGTTCATTCGCCCAATCCCTCGTTTAGACGATACGACCAAACAGACTGCTTTTGCCGACCAGCACAAGTTACCGTATCCGATCGTCTCGGATACGGGGAACAAAGTGAGACAGGCGTACAAGGTCGATAGCTTCATGTTTGGCCTCGCTCCTGGTCAGTCTGCCATAACATCTGCTCTCTGTGGTCACATCTGATCGAGGGAGGTAGGGCGAACAACGTTCTTCATTGATGAGAAGGGGATTGTGAGGGGCGCTTGTGCGGATTTCACGGATGCCAGGTGGGATACGACTCGCTCCTCTTGGTGCGCCTTTGCAGGGACTGACGATCGTGGTCATAGTGCGCACGCCAAATTCGTCGAGAAGATGTTGGTGGATCGCGAGAAGGCGTAGCCTGCGGATGAGGCCGGATGACGCACGGCACGAGCGGTGTAATAGCTTAATCTCAATCTCCCGACTGGAATCACTCTTAATCGTGCATCTTGAAAAATCCCTTGTCACACCTTCGGAAATAGATGTCGTCTCTCTTGCTTATTCAAGGACGTAATATGCAATGCTCAAATACCCTCCACCACCGGTCCCTGCCCTTCCCTCTCCTCGACTCCCATCAGACTCGCACCCTCATTCGCCGTCCGCGCCAACTTCCCCCCGCCCAAGACTAATCGGACCTCGTCAAGTGACAGCGTTTCGTACTCGACCAATGCTGATGCAAGCTATAATCCCTGTCAGGCGGTGTAGTCGAGGAGAGAGTGGAAGACCTGCCTTATGCAGCTCATTCTCATGATCTTTCAACAAATTCTCCGCCCTTCCAAGACCCGTATCCAGGAAGAACTTGATCTCGCTCTCAATCTCATCCTTCTTTTTCCCAGACAGGTAAACGCTCTCGTCATCCCCATGCGCCACGAGTCCGACCTTATCGCTGAAACCGTAATTCTGAGCGACACTGCCGCATCAGCCTGATCTCGAGACTGCCTGATTTGCGGCTCTCCACTCACCCGTATCATCCTCGCAGCAACGTCCGTCGCTCTCTGCAGATCGCTCGAACATCCGCTCGTCACGTCTTCACGACCAAATATCATCTCCTCGGCTGCTCGGCCGCCAAGGGCGACGTCGATCATCGCGTTATACTCTTTGCGCGTGTATGAGTCTGGTCAAAATCAGCTTGGGTGTTCCCCGGAAGAGCCAAAGCGCACCCTTGTCGGCTTCGGGAAGCTGGAATGTGATACCAAGAGCTTGACCTCTAGGCATGATCGTGCTACAAACTACATCAGAGAGAGCTACAAAGGGGGAAAGGATACAGGACTTACACTTTGTGGAGAGGCATCGCCCCGGGAGTATGCAGAGCGACAAGCGCATGGCCACCCTCATGATACGCTGTAGCCCGTTTCGACGCTTCGGTGACATAGTGAGATCGCCTCTCCGCACCCATCAATATCCGATCTATCTCAAATCAGCTTGGACAGGTGCAGTCGAGGACAAGGCAGACCTTTCGCCCATTCGAAGTGCTTCAGCTGAACGTGGCTCATCCCTTCTCTCGAAGCCTTCACAGCAGCCTGTCCTCCCATATAAGCAGGTCGCAATATGGTTTAAGAGTCTGCTCACCTGATTAACGAGATTCTGGAGATCCGCTCCGCTCATCCCGGGACATCCCCTTGCAATTATACTCGGGTCAACATCGACGTCAAACTGCACCTCTCCCATGTGATGCTTGAGGATCTCGATGCGGCCTCGGACGTCAGGCAGACCAACCACGACTACCCGGCTGATATCAGTAATTAGAGCTTGATTTCAACTAGCAGGTGACGTACCATGTCGGTCGAATCGTCCAGGTCGAGTGAGTGCCTTGTCCAGCGACTCAGGGAAGTTGGTAGCGGCGATGATGATGACGCCTTCAGACTGCTCGAAACCGTCAAGTTCGACCAGAAGCTGATTGAGGGTCTGCTTCATGTAGTGCTGCACATGAGATCAGCTCTGTACCGTTGTATGGGCCGCAAATGCTCGCACCTGATCCTTAGCAGACCGCTTGCTACCGATAGCATCCAGCTCATCGATGAACACGATTGCTGGTGCTTTCTTCCTAGCCGCGGCGAATAGCTCTCGGACCCTCTTTGCTATCATCGGCGTTTCATCAACACATTCCCCCAGGCCATGCAGCAGCGATGGACTGCTAGCAAGCGGAGGTGATTGTACTCACCGCCAACTCCCACAAACATCTCATCAAAGCTCGACCCGCTCGCGAACAAGAACGGCACCTCCGCCTCCCCCGCCACAGCTCGGGCCAACATAGTCTTCCCCGTCCCGGGTGGTCCCGTCAGAAGTACACCTTTCGGCAATCTCCCTCCCAGAGTCGAGAACTTCTCGGGGTTCTTTAGGAACTCGACGATCTCCTCCAGTTCCTACCCCAAATCAGACCACTCACCACAGCTCAATTGAAGGGAACGACCTACATTCTTGGCCTCCTCGACGCCGTGGACGTCAGAGAACTTGACGACCTTCCCTTCCTCCGGCTCGAACTCAGTAGGACCGGGACCTGCCTTGAGAAGACCGGTGTTCTCCATTACCATGGAGAGGATGGTGAGGACTATGAAAGCCCAGATGGCGACGCCGAAAAGCCAGCGAACGCCTCGCCATACATTCATCTGAGGTGTCGCGGGTGCCATCTGGACGTAGATCGGGGAGAGGGGTGAGCCGGGGTTGGAGGTGGATGTGGAGGAGGAGGCAGTGCCGCTACCGCCGCGGATGGAGGAGAGGATACCGGCGAGGGATGTAGCAGCGGCTTGAGGTGCTTCGGTATTAGTTGGAGATAACAGGGAGCCAATCGGAGATGTAGGCGATGTCGTCGAAGCTTGCGATGATGTGGGAGCAGGAATAGTCGCCGCTCCAGCCAACAACCGATCCCTCCTCCTCACCAGCCCCGCGACCTCGCCCAATCTCCCCCCTCTTCCCAACGCCTCCACAAACATTCCCCAAGCCTCCTCACTGGCTATCAAAGCCTTACTCCGCTCTCCCTCCACCTCACTCAGCGCCACCGCCTCATAGTATTTCGCCAATCCCTGATACTCCCCTCCGCCGAGGAGCTCCCGGAGGAGGACGAGCTGCGCATCGGACGATTCGGGGTGGATGTGGGCTTCGGTCTCGAGTGCCGCGATACGGGTTTGAAAAGGGGTCAGGGGGTGGTCATCGAGTGTTGGTACTGGGGGTGGGGGCTGAGGGTTGGAAGAAAGGGAAGAGAAGATGCCGAATCGGGTTGGGGTGGTGGTGAGGTGTCGACATGAGAGGAGGAAGCTCGATCGGACTGCCTGTGGAGCAACATGAGAAGACCCTCAAATATGGCGAGACTGAGACGAACAGGGTTGGGTGTTCGGAAAGGGCTATGTCGTGGACCTCGACATGTTGCGTACGGTCGAAGCAGGTCGAGGAAGAGCACCTGTGTCGGGCGGGCCATCGACCGGCTGTACAGCTGGTTTAGGTAAGGTCACGATGCAGAGATCCGAAGAGTCACGGCTCGCTTTCGATGCAACGGTGATCCAACTGGATCTAGCAGGAGAAGAAACAAAAGGTTTCGACAATCTTCTGTCTTTGAGCTCGGATTGTCGTGGCGGAAGCAGATTCTCTATCAAGTGGCAGGTGGCAAACTCAGTACGAGCTATCGCAAATTAGAAAATGTGAGCGTGGCTATGCGATCAAGATCAAAATCCATTGTATCCCTTATACTGCCCCATCGCCGGTCCGATCGCTCCATGTGCATACCCTCGAACACTTCTGCTACCGCCATTTTTCGAGAGGTTCCCGAATCCGGTACTGTTCTCTTGACGTGGTGGTACTCCTCTACCCTGCCTCGCCTGTATCTGATTCCAGTACCAGCTGGTATACGCCACAGAACCAAGTGGTGGTGGCGGACCGGCTGAGTTTGGGAACCTGGGACGGCGGGACGTAGCAGGATTAAGCGATGATTTCGGGTTCTCAGCCATGAATGCTGCTTGATCCCGTTGTGAAAGTCTCGAGAATGCCAATGCCTATGGCCATTTCAAACCTTGTTTGTGGGAGCGGAACAAAGGGCAGACATACCTCGCCCTCCATTCGATGCTTCTTCCTCACCCACCAAACCACCACGAAAATCGCCACCAACCCCAACACGCCGCCCGCCACCCCGAGCGCCACAGCGAGCTTCTGCTTCCAGTCCGTGGACTGTGGACCAGTGGGCAGAGTAGTGGGGGTATTGGTGACCACGGCCGCAAAGACAGTGTATGGTGCTGTCGGGGAAGCGGGGTGGGGGGAAGTAATAGGCAGAGGGGCGATCGAGAGGGTCTGCCAAGCGAAGAATGAGTTTTGGGCGATAATCGGAAGCTGGCATGTATCGTTGGTCTTCCGAAGCTCGCGTCAGAGTAAACCTTTTGAGTCTGTGGAAACGATTAGGGCTTACCACAGTAGGTTGAGCGAATGTTTGATTGAGCACAAACATGTACCATCCGGGAGTCTGGAAGATGAAGGCATAGGCGATAGATGTGTCTTCGACGGTGGCTCTAATTCCGTCAGTGGTCTACCATCCAAGTCACTGAAGCATACTTGGGGAAGCGCATGGGAGATGACACGTATTGGCAGACTTACCCACAGAGCCCGTCACTCCCCGCAGGAACTGCACCAGCATCGCTTGGCTGATTGGCGCCACTAGACGGGAAGACATTTACCTGAATTGCGATCAGCCTCATGTTACGCCCCATCAAAGAGAGGGTCATTGGTGATGCAGACTCACTGTATAGTTTGGGAAGACCAGCAACGGCTGGACCTGTCGAAGTCGTCCCCCTATCGTGGGAGCAGGCCGAGCGACAGCGTCGATAAAGCCGAATGAATAGTTGAGACCTGCCTCAACGGGGTGTGTCAAGTCTACACTACTATCTTTGTGAGATCTCTGACCGACATAGAGCTTCTTCCATGGGTTCGGCATGATCAACCCGATCGTCGCAGCCAGAGGGACGGGATTAGTGGCGGTGGCGAGACCATTCGTTGTGACGGTGGGCGACACAGTGGTCTGTGCGTCGACTGCATTGCTTAATGTAGGATCGGAAGAGATTGGTAGGGTACTATCTCGCGGATCCATGTCTACTTGCGCTATCAAAGGAATCGTCGAGGGCGAGCAGGTTGTGGACTGTCGATCAACGTTGAAACGGGCTGTTGTGGCGCTTGAGAAAGGTATGATGACAGTGTGCAAATGGAAAAGGACGCCACAAGGGCGCTTGAGAGCATTGAGATTTTTGTTTGGAGTAATGGTTGGGAGTGTTACAGGGGGTCGAATTGATGGGAATAGGACCGGAAAGGACACATCATGCGGCGGATCAAGCTGAAACGCTGCCATACCGGAAAACATGAGTATGACGTAAGCATTCAGCTCGGATGCTTAAATGGCTGCTTCGCGTTCGCTCCTTACTTTCCCGTTCACTTTCGTTCCCCACCTTACTTGGTATTCTACGGCTTGGACCCGCATACTAGAAGAACAATTCAGCACGGCGTCCATCATGGATGGGATACTCATCAAGGTGAGTCTTCCCATCTACCACCGACTGAGCGTGTTTCTTGCCACTCCATACTCTCCCTGCTATCTCGAACCCAGGCGAAGCAAGTTATGGCCTAGCTATGGTGTTGTGGCGACTAGCTCATACTACGGGGCCCATTCGCTGTTTCCTTGGGGGGGATCTCGCCTATTCTATGCACCCTCGTCCATCAGAACATACCAAGCTGACGCTAGCCTTCCCCCTTTGTCCCTCCCTTGTTCCCGCGCATATTGCACGACCAACTCGCCTCACTATACTATCCCTCATTCTCGCCGCCTGCCTCTCGCGGTTCTCCGACCTCGTACCTCATAGGTCGTCAACATCATCGTCTTCGCCTTCTCCCTCGGCTCCAATGTTTACTCCGTCGCAGGTCCTGAGGATATTTACGGGTCATCCAAGAGTTCGTCCTTCCCCTCTCATCCCTCTGACTTGTCTCGCTGATCTTTTCACCATCAGCGACCTTCATAACACCCAGCAGTTATGCATTGTTCGTCTGGTCGGCGATTCATCTGTTGCTATTCGGCACCATGATCTTTCAGTTCACCGCCCGAGGCAAGGAGATCATCGTCGACTCCATCCAATGGCGATTCGCTCTCCTCGGCATCTTTAACAGTGTCTACGTCTTCTTCTGGACACGGCACTGGTATATCCTCGCTTTCGTGCTCTCGCTATTAGTCAGCGCGACCGTTAGCCAGATCTACTATGTGGTGAAGAAGAACCATGGGAGCCGACAGACTTTGGGTGAAGAGGCCTTTATCCACCTGCCCTTTTCCCTCTACCACGGCTGTGAGTGGATGGTTTATGACCAGTGGTGCGATGGCTGATGGACATGATAGGGACGATTGTACTGGTTGTGATCTCGCTCTTCGAGGCGTTCGGCGTTGATTCGCACACCCACACGGCCGGCATCTGGACCAAGGCCTCTGTATTCTTGGCATTTGTCTTCCTTGAGACCACGGCAGCGGCGTACGCTTTCGCTAGTCAGGAGGGCGATGCCGCGGGTGCCGCTGCCATCACATGGGCACTCTTTGCGATCTGTGAGCGGTTCATACTCATCTCGGCCTATCTTGGCTGTGCTCGAGGAATTGCTTCGCTGACAATGTGGTCACAGTCATTCACCAGACGAGTAGCAAATTCATCCACTGGTCGGCATTAGTCTTTTTCGTCCTTTCCCTCTTCGCGATCCTCAAATCGCTTTAGTGAGTGGCTTATTCCGCAGACCGCAGACGACTCTGATTCTGATGACCGCCAGCACCACGATCCGAGGCTCGGGTACATTGTTGCACGACGAGGAGCGTGCCCCGCTCGTTTCAGGCTCGTCATAGCCGGAGCAAACACACGAGAGGTTCGAGGGGTCCATGGATGTCTGACGGGATCGGGAGAAGGGCGAGTGCTCAGGATAGGTAACGTGGTGTAGGTCCGTGTACCAAACGCGAGTGTCCGGCCCGGAGGACAGTCTGGATCTGTAACAGTGGTGGATAATGTGATGGTTCACGACCAGGGTCATATTTTACGATGCAAGCAATGTTCTGCATTCGAAAGCTTATCACCGTAGTTCCATCCTGAACTGGCTCCTGGCCCTGTCCGATACGCTTTCTAGTGGATCGATCGACCGAGCGATGCTCCAATATCTGCTCGTACCGGACGTTCTTCACAACATGCACAAGGCCACAACGCAAAGCCTGCCTCCTCCTCCTTCCGCTTCGAGTCTGCGCAAGCGGCGTTGGCTCTTCCAGGCTCTTCCCAGTCACCAGTCTTCGTTGCCTTTTGCATCCGCTGAAATGGCTTGCTTCGCCTTCCTCGATCATAGCTGCTCCGCCAGCTACTGGCCCTTTCTCTTCCTTCTGGTCGGCTTCGTTTCCTGGGTCGGCTTCGTTTCCTGGCTCACATTGCCAGTTGTCTCCTTTGCTTCCGCCTTAGATCCTTCTCCCTCATCGCCCTTACGCTTCCGACCGCGTCTTGCTGCTTGGACCGGCTTCTTTCGTACATCAACCTCATCCAATGCCTCGTCTGCTGTGACTACCGGCTTCGCCTCCTCTGGATCCCCATTTCCGACTTCCTTCCGCTTCCTACTCTTCGGGGCCGCTGTGCTTTGCTTCTTTGCCTTCTTTGTGGCAGTGATCGCCTCCTCGTCCGCTTGCTCCACTCCGTCCTCCCCGTCCAATTCCTGCTTCACAGCCTTCTTTTTGGCCTTTTTCGGTCCAGGTACAATCCCTTCCCATCCACCCTTCTTCCCTAGCAAGACGACAGCCTCATAAGCGGCATCTTCGACCGGCTGTACACCTAGCACCTACATCAGCTCATACCTCCAAGCTACTCTCGGCCGGACGTTGTCGAATGGCTGAACTCACTGAGTCGTCCCCGATTAACGAGTGCCATCCCGTTCACCGCCTGAAAGCCTTCAGCGCCGATGTACTCCACCTCGTTTGGCATGGAAGGGAGCGATACGAGATGACGGATGAGAGCGAGGGTAGGGGGATGTGAGAGTCGTTCGACAAACCTCACGTCCACCTGAGAGGGCATCAGCTCTCAGCAGGTACCAAAGGGATGAAGTGGACCATGAACCATGTCGGATTTGCTTGGTCCGTATTGGCGTCGAAGTAAGGGTGCGCCCTATTGTATCCTCTCAATCTTGACGCGCTATGGATGTGATAGCACGCTTACGAATCCCAAGCAGTATCCACACCATGATGAGCTACAGCGCGAGTGTGGGTGCAAAGAAAACGGACAGTCGGGATATCCTTCTCGCGTGACCTCGGCTAGGGCGAATACCCCTAACACCCTCCATCAGCTCCATGCAAACAGCGGAGGCGAGTGCTGCGGACCTGGCATTTTGGTGTTGCTGTGGTAAAATAGTACCTATTCAAGAGCTTCAGCAGTTGCAGACGAGTACAGGAGACATGGCCGACTTGATTTTAGCTCACCTTGTCGCCCAGCTTCATCTTCTCCTTCATGATCCTTTTCGCTTCATGGCTTCGTACACCTAATTCAATCCTCAATACCTTGCCATCGACAATCGCAAGAGCGGCTCACCGTCCCATTTCGATGTTCTTCCAGAATGAAATGGATCAGCTGGCTCCAAACAATGCTGAGCGATTGAGGGCGTACCCGATATTCTCGAAATCGTCCACCGAGAACTACGATTCCTGTGAGCTTGCTTTCAAACTCAATAAGCCACTTGCCTTGACGTCCTGTCCCTTGACTATCCGCGTGTCAGGCTCGGCCTTCATCAACCATGGCATGTTGTCGATCCTAATCGCTTGGAAGGGCTTCAGAAATGACGGATCAATTCCAGGTACAGGCACACGAAAAGTCTCCCACGGTGTTCACTGATATTTCGGTGAAATCACTCTCCCTGTAACTTTTGCGAAGAAGCTCGAACACCAGCTTGGGGCCAGCAATGGCATCTCTCAAAAGGAAGCACGTCAACTTGACGGATCAAGGACATCCGTCTCCTCCGGCGGGACCGACGGTCCACCCCGACCGAGTAGGTAGCACTCAGAAGCTCTCGGCACGGGCTGAAGTTGAAGCAGCCAAGGTGACTCTTACCTCCATTTCGACACAGCCAAGTCTGACAGCAAACGCTATACAGAAAGCGAAGAAGAGCGTTGTCAAACAGCGGTATTTGGTGAAGAAGGCAAAGAAGAGACGGAAGATCGTTGCGGCGAGGAAAGCTTCAGCACCAAAGAACAAGCAGTGGAAGGCAGATGGGGATGTCGAGAATGAAGAACTGACTTCAGCGAGCGGCATTAGATCCAACAAGGGCGGGCAGGTGGATGACGATGTGCAGAAGGAGGCCAAGGAAGACAGGCTTGATGCCGCAAAGGTTGATGTTGAGGCTGGAGCTTCACGCCCTCGAAACGATAGCAACGGGGATGCGGTGATGAAGGATGAGCATAGCGGTGCGAACGGCACGTACGAGGTGAATGACAAGGAACGAAGAAAGCAAGAGAAGCGAGAAAAGAAGGAAGAAAAGGAGAGCGTCGACAAAATCACAAAGAAGAAGCGCAAACATGTAGAAGCAATAGCAGACGACACAGAACCTCCAGTCTTCGAAGTTCGTGCCAGTAACGACGCATCAATCACCGAAGAGACTGGTCAAGACATCGACGAGGACGCCGAGAGGGAGAGACGGAGACTAGAAAAGAGGGAGAAGCGAGCCAACCGAGACAAAATGCGGAAGACTAAGCCCAAGGAGGTGGAAGACGATGTGGACGATGTTCTTGACCTCCGGGATGACGCTTTCGATGCTCCCAAAGCAGATGTCGAAGAACCTCTGCTCTCACCTCCAGCTTCACCACCTGCTTTGGAGGCATTCCCCCTCCCACGTCCAGCTCCTGCTCCAAATCCTCGCGTCCTCGCACAACAGGGTCTTCCCGTCGGTCTGACCGACGCAACCTTCGTCGACCAAGACCTGCGCATACGGGTCGACAAGCTCGAGTATACTCGGCAAGGCAAGCTGGAGACGGGCGTGAGCGAGAGAATGGGGAAGAGATTGGCTGAGATAGGGGTGGAGGAGTTCTTCGCCGGTTAGTCCTGTCTACCTCTTACACCCGTTGAACTGAATAGAGGCGTAGTGCAAGCTGCAATTCTCCCGAAGCTGCTTCCACTTCGACTGGTTACGAATCCTTTCGCATCCCTACATGACTACCTTATCTCCGCGCCGACGGGTTCAGGCAAGACTCTAGCCTACGCGATACCTATCATCGAAATCCTATCACAGCGAGCTGTCACGCGGCTGCGAGCGCTCATCGTACTACCTACACGCGATCTAGTCGTACAGGTCAGAGAGACCATGGAGGCCCTGGCGAAGGGGACGGGACTTACTGTGAGGCCAGCATCATGAGGCAAAGCGGATCTAATTCAGCGGATAGATCGGGAGTGTTACGGGTCAACATAGCTTCACGCACGAACAAGGACAATTGGTCGCGGATCTCATGACCCCGCTGCTCGGTGGTTCGAGCAGGCTCGATATCCTCATCGCCACGCCAGGTCGACTGATGGATCATCTCGCCCAAACACCAAACTTTAGTTTGCAACACCTCCGCTTCCTCGTTGGTTCCTTCCTTCAGCCGAATTGTACTCATCTGGACGGATAGGTGATTGACGAAGCCGACCGCCTCCTCAATCAGAGCTTCCAAGATTGGCTCTCGCAAGTCCTCTCGCATATTTTACCACCCGCAAAACCCCTCGAGCTGCCCGAAGGAGTCAGAAGAATCCCGGACGACTCCGTGGCGGACGCATGGCAGGAGAAGACATGGTACGAGTGGTCTCTGCCTGTACGATCACCGGTGAGTGTTGTCCAAAAGTAATCCTCCCTTGAGCTGACCTTCTCATAGTGCCAAAAACTCCTCTTCTCCGCCACTCTCACCCGAGATCCTCAAGCGATCGCTTCCCTCAATCTACGGCACCCGTTATATTTCATCGTCCAGTCACCGGACGTCCAGCCGGACGCCACCACTTTTGGGGAGAATTTCGCTCTGCCCACCTCGTTATCCGAGAAGATGCTCATCCTTCCTCCGGCGCTCAAGCCTCTCAACCTCATCTACCTGGTCCATCACCCGGAGCACAAGGTACGAGGCGCTCTGGTATTCGCCAAATCGGTGGAGAGCGCTGCGCGCTTGGTCAAGCTGTTGGAGTTTTTCGAGGAAGCATGGGTCGAGGAGAAGGTCGTGGTGAGAGGTTATACGAGCGAGATGAAGCCCGCGGAGCGGAAGCGGTTGCTGGGGGAATTTGCAGAGGGCGAGGTCCACTTGTAAGTCTGGGCCCGGCTGAAAACTCAGTGTTTGCTGATCCTGGCTTCTCCCAGGTTGATCTGCTCTGACCTGATTGCCAGGGGGATGGATCTGCCGACGGTCACCCACGTAATATCGTACGACGTCCCGCTGGACATGCGAAAGTACGTCCATCGTGTGGGCAGGACAGCTCGCGCAGGTCGTCCTGGCACTGCATGGACGCTTGTCGAGAAGCAAGAGGTAAGGCCACAGCTCATGCTGAGGATGCATACTGATGAGAGATAGGCACTGCATTTCAAGGGCTTGTTAAAGGCTGGCGGGAGGGGAAAGAAGGTTAGGAAGATCAAGGTCAAAGAGGAGGGGCTGGCGCCTTATCGAGCGAGCTATGAGGTGAAATTTCCTCACCTGTATACGTCTAAACGATATGGCTGATGGTAAATCAGATTGCGATGGGGAGGTTGAAGGGTTTTTATGGACGGAACGCGCAGTGAGTCGTGGATTGAGGCAGTCAGAGATTGAACTTGAGTGAATCATGACACTCCGTACGATGTACATCCTGCTTGCATGGAACAGATGTGGAAGTGCTTTCGGAGTGCATTGGGTCACAGAAGTGGATATATCCGTCGCGGTGCGCGGCGTGGTGACGAAGATGGTCAGTAAGCAGTAGAGTCCATCAGCGCCTCTCACTAGCTTGACCGTCTACCAGAGCCTTGTAAAGCTTCACTCTGCATCGTCAGTACGGGTTTGGCCAGCCTGAGGGAGTTTTATAGGACGATTCACGGCCTAACCTCCCTCTTCAGCATCATCAAAGCTCAACATCCCCTTCCCCTTCTTCTTCTTCTTCCCCGCTTTCCCGGAATCGATTTTCCCATCCCCATCGCCGACCTCCAAACTCGCACTACCAACCAGTTTTCGCTTCGCCGAAGAAGCAGCAGGCTTCGGCAGCTGGATATTTGGTTTGATCTTCGCGCTATCAGTGGTTGTGGACGGAGGTGGTTTCCCGGAAGCGGAGGGAGGTGGTTTCCCGGAAGCAGAGGGAGGTGGTAATTGTGATGCCCTTCCCGCAGCTGACCCCATTCAGCTCCAAACCCTCTCTCAAGATCCTCGCGAAACAGTCGAATGAAGACTCGCGCGACTCACCTCGTCTCCGTTCTCGCTTCACCTCCTCACCCGTCAAATGCCGTCCCTCCTTGAGCACCACAACCTGCGGCCCCTCCTCGCCTCCGCCATACATCTCCCCCCACTCATCCTCCCCCTCCTCCTCCTCTCTCTCAGCTTTCTCATCGTCACTCCCGCTGGCCCACTCGCCAGATCGTGGTCTTTCAGGTAATGGTTCCCGCCCGTCCCGAGCCTGTGAGGTGGAGTGGGAGTTCGGTCGAGGAGAGGGCGGTTTGGGCTGACCGAAGTGTTTGAGGAAGGAGGGGGTGGCGGATACGTAGGTTAGGCCTTGGGAGTATTGGTTCTTGCTTGGTTTGTTGCGTGACATCGCGACTTTTGAATTCTAGGAGTCCGCCGTGTTCGAAATGGTTGGGGCTGCGAGGGTGAGAAAAAGGGAATTATTGCTTGAAGGAATCGGGGCGGTCAACCTCCTGTTTGACTTCAAGATTTTGGGAGTTTCGCATTGCTTTTGACTGCACCGGTAAACAGCATCATGAACACGTGATGCATGACATGTATAGATGAGCTCAAGCTACAACAGTTCGAGCCCGTACAACTATTCGTGCAATTCACCATGTACAGGAGAAGATCCACCTCACATGCTTGCCTCCGGCCGCCAGGAGATCAACAAATCCCTCAAATCGTCCGGCAGGGTCTTCTGCCCGGGCCGTCCTCGCAGACTCACCCCACTCCCTCTCCTCTTCCGCAATCCCTCAATTGCACCGCCTTCCTCTGCCTCAGCCGCGTTGTCCCTGTCGAGATCTTCGACCATATTTCGGAAGCTCAGGAATAAGACTTCCGCTTGGGCGAGGGTAGTGTCGAGGTCAATCTGATCATTCGTCAGCAGGAATACCGTAGCCATAGTTGAACAAAAACGGACAGTGCCGGAAAGGTCATTCGCATATTTCAGCACCTCATCAAACTCAGTCAGGTATCGAAGGAGCACATCGCGGTGTGATTGCAGGATGGCGAGCGCGACGAAGAGGATGAATCGGTTGGAATAGTGGTTCGTCCACAAGATCTGCAGTGAACGGGTCAGCCTGTCGCCAAGGTTGTCACATCTGCGAAAGATGCAAATGGTTGGAAAAGACTCACCTCCCAAAGCCGGATGACATCGGTGAACTTGAATTCCCTCTTGAAGGCGATCAAGATCCAGCGGAAGCAGAAGAACAGGTTCAACGAGTCCGTACGGTCTGAAGATATCGCGATCAGCGAGATTTCAGTGATGATTGATATGTGCTCACCGAGGTGGGCATACAGCTCTGGGTCCATCACTCCGATCAATTGCTGTAATGTCGAAAGCTGACGCTTCATCCCGCTCTGATCACGCAGGAAGTTTGACTCCTAGAATGGGCGTCAGCTAAGTTCATGTGTGACTGGCTGCTGAGCTCGCCATGATTCGCATGACCCCCACGAGACCCCAGAATGCGTCTGCCTCGTTGCAGTCAAAGACGACGTATATTGGGCTGAGCAAATCAGACATGCCTGAATGGTCTGCATCAGCTCAGCATCTGTCGAGGGAGACTTGGCACCGCGTCCTCACCTTGAACATAGCCAAGTGCCGGCGAGAAAGTGTGATAGGTCATCAAGATCGTCCGTAAAGCGGCGATATGGGCTGAAGACTTATCAGCTTCCCACGGAAGCTATGACCATGAAGAGGATCTGAGGGGGACTCACGATTCAGCCGGGCAGCCCCGCCCTCCTCCTCTTCACCCTTGCCATCCCACCCATACCCCGCACCGCCCGCTTCCTTCTCCTCGTCCCCCTTGCGAATCGCATTGGCGGGTACCGCAAAGATAGGCTGATTCCGATCCGTACGCCTGCAATCAACCTGTCATTTGCATCAACACTGCTCAGGATAAGTATGGCAGAGGAACACACATCGATGCGGTGCCACTCCTCCTTGATTGCCTCAATGTCTCCACTCGCCTCCGCCTCAGCCCGCCACTTCTTTTGAAGCCGGGTGAACTCCTCCCTCTTGGCCACTCGTGCTTCAGTCCTTGCTTTCCGTCGCCGCTCCTTGCCAGCTTCCCCTCCGCCAATCCCGCCAACTGCCCATGGGACAGACCCAATGACTACCTCCCAGCCTTCCCGCCTCGTCGCCTGCTCTTCAGGCTCAATACTGTCCGAGAAGCCTCGCTTGAAGATTTCTCGGCGGACCCAAAGCTCGTCCCGACCCTGAGCAGCAAAAGACGACCAGTCTCTAGCGGTGATAGGATGCTGAGGGGTTCTAGTGGGATGAGGGATCGGCCGTTTCGAGTTCGGGCTAGCAAGAAGGGAGAACACGCCGAGCGAGCTTGCCAGATCCTCGGCGCCTACCCGTTCCCCTGGGTTGAGGTCTGCATGAGAAGCCACTTCCGTCCGCCGCGCCCGCTCGCCTTCTTCAGCGACCACTCGTGCCCATCGCGCGAGGTAGAGCCTCGCGGATTCGAACTCGCTCGCAACCTCATGACTGCGTCCGGTCTTTGGCGGGAGTCGGCCGGATCTTTCCCACTCGCCAGGGACATTGATGAGACTCCTGACTGCGGGAGGTAGGTGGGGCACGACAGGTTGCGCAAGAGGATGAGAAAGGATCTGCTGGCCCATCTTCCGCGAAAAGGTGGTGATATTGGATAGACCCGTCATGATGGTTTGTCTCGGTCTTGTCTGGTCGAGAACGGCCATATTGTCTAGAGCGACTTTCGGCGGGTATGGATCCCGCCTGACCGTGGCTGAGCCATGACGTTGTTTCGCTTCACGGGGTGCAATCTGTTCCTCAACACCGTTTTCGTGGACTTCGCGATCGGCCTTGCTGGGATTAACAAGCCAGAGTTCGGCACCGGCAATCTGGCGGGACGCAAGGAGTCGTGAGCGCAAGAGTGTGGATCGGAACTGAAGGAGTGTGAGGAACGGTGGGAAGCCCCATTGGGAACGAGGGTTATTCTGGTCTCGAGGCGGGGAAGATTTAGTGAGAAGGGGCGACTCGTCGTCGTGGAAGAATAATGTGGGAAGGGAGATGCCGCCCATGAGGCTAAAGCGATCAGCTTCTTCCGCAGTATATCAGATATGGAGTACTCACTTGATAGTGGCGGACCCATACCAATGGGAAAGGCTCGGCTGAGACGAAGCTTAGTCAGTCCCAGAGACCGCAACGATGCTTGAGGCGAAGGGGGACTCACTGGGTAAACGAGGATGCTATAGATCCCACTAAGGAGCACCGAGAAGGCGTACTTCTCCCCTTTCGGCGGAGGTACAGATACAAAAACAAAACCTATGCTTGTTCAGCACTGCTTCCCGCCTAAAGTGCTCTTGACACTCACCATCCTCCTCTTTGTCCCCCGGCGTCAGAGTCCCACTGAACCTGCCTTCAACCTTCTTATATCCCTCCCGATCCTCCTCATCCATCCTCTCCAGCATCTCATTTGGCACCCAAGTCACGAGCAGCTCCTTCCCTCCCGTCCTCTTCGGTCCACCCGTACCCGGGGCACCGTGCGGTGAGTCGACCTCAACGATACCGAGGTAGCCGGAGACGTTGTCCCGGTGAATGGCTGTCGGGTGGATGGCAACTTGCCTCTTGCAGTACAGGAGTCGTGCCTTCTTTTCCGACCATCGAGATGAGGCGGAGGATATGGATGAGGAGGGGTGAGAGATGTGCTCGAAGTGTTCGGTGAGTGGGGATGCAGCGTCGACTGAAAGGGTGGATACGTTGACGAGGGAGTCGGCGTCGTCTGAGGAAGAGGACTGGCGGTTCTACGGATCGACGTGAGCGGGGTGTGAGTGGATATGACGATGGGGAATGAGTGGGGGGGATATGGGGCATTGGCGACATACCTCGTCATTGACGAAAGGAGTGGCGGTCATATTCGGTCCGAATGACTGGAGGAAGCGCATGCAATGAAGGCAGGGTGAAGAGATCCTGGTTTGTCGCAGGCGACCGTCAGAGCTCCTGAAAGTAAATCTATCGAATCCTCCCACTTAATATCGCAAAAGCGACGGCCTTATATATTCCATTGACCGAAACTCATCGCTGACATTGCTTGATTGAGCCTCGTGCTTCTTCTTCGATGCCGCCTCGGTCCCGCTATGCGGTTGACCCGAGCTTGACCGCCCAAACACAAGGTCAACAGCAGTATCAGGAAACCCCAGACTACCAACAACCCTACAGCGATCCCAATGTCAATCCACAGCTTCATCCCGTATCCGACCGACGCTCACCAGCTCCTACCGGCCCATATGCACCTTCGGGATCTTCCCCTCAGCCCTCATACGCCCAACATGAATCACAATCCGCCTCACAGCTCCATCCTTCCTATGTTGCGATCCAGAACCACATCCCTGCCCCACCTCATTCCTCTGGACCGCAAGTAGCGGGTCCGAGAGTCCGGATAGACCCAAATCAGATGCCGAATCCGATCGAGGCGCAAGAAATGGATCAGAACCTGTATGATGATGAGGACTTCTTGAGCTGTCAGACGAGAGGGGTTATACCTCTTGCTGGAACGGATTGGAGAGGCGTGGACCAGGGTGAGCTTGTTTCCTCGTCGAGAGGCGAAAGCGGGCAGAGTAGCAGTGACATCAGCTCCCTGCTACCCATCTCTCTGTCCAGATCTCGACGTTGATGAGCCTTTCATATAGGCAACTCCCTCCCCCGACATCTCCGAGCCACCCTCCCCGTCATCCCCACAACTTCCCAACTCCTCGACACCACCGCCCTCCCTTTCGCACTCCTCGTCCAGCCCTTTTCTCAGCTACGATATGACGAAGCTCCTGTTCCGCTCGTCAGCAATTGGGTGTCAGGTGAGAGCGCTTTCGATACGCCCAAGTTCGTCGAGGAGGAGGTTGCGGGTCCGCCGAGGTGCGAGAAATGCAGGGGGTATGTGAACCCTTGGGTGAGGTGGATGGATGGGGGGCGGAAGTGGGCGTGTAATCTTTGTGCCGCGGCAAACAATGGTGAGCCGAGAGCTTCTCCGCAAGCATTCGGGGAACAGACCTTTTGCCGGGTGTGAACTCATGTCGGCTGATCTCTTGCATCTTAGTGCCAAACTCCTACTTCTCTCATCTCGCTCCGAATGGCCAGCGCATAGACCATCATGACCGCCCCGAGCTTCAGCATGGCACTGCCGACTTTCCCGTCCCCAGATCCTACTGGGCTCCTCAGCCTCCTCCCTCCGGCTCACTCCTCGACGCGGCCATAGACTCCTCCGCCGCCAACATCGCATCCGCGGGCGATGCTCTCGCTTCGACCGCAGCGGACCTCCTCGGAGGTCTGCAAAATAGTCTCGGCCAGACACCAACAACGACGCGAGGTCCAAGTCCAGCTCCGGGGTATAAAGAGCGGGAGAAGGAGCGGAAAAGGGAGGAGAGGCGATTACGTCGCCCGACGGGGATGGGGAGGGTGTTTGTGATTGATGTGAGCGGGCCGAGTGTGGCGAGAGGAGTGGTCAGGGAGGTCTGTGAAGGGATCAGGCGGGTACTGTATGGGTCGAAGAAGAAGGATGAGCCGAATGGAGACGATGGAGAGGAGGAGGAGACTATCGGGAAGAGCGAAAGGGTCGCGATTGTGACCGTTGCTGAGACAGTGGGATTCTGGAATCTCTCGGTGAGTCGGTCGTCGATGGGGTTATGAGCCGCGCGGCTGCCCCGCCCCGAATGTAACCGATTACTAACGTCAGCCCAGGCTTCGCTGTCGGGACCATCTCTCATGGTCGTGGGCGACCTCGACGACATGTTCGTTCCGCTCACAAACGGCTTCCTCGTCGATCCAGAAGAATCGCGGTGAGTTAGTGTGCCGGGAAACCTGCGGCAGAGCTATCTCTTCCTTGAGCTGACGGACTCCCCTGAAGGTCTCAGCTTGAATCACTGCTCGACATGCTGCCACAAATGATGGGGGCTCAGCCAGATGGCAATCGCGTAGCCGCAGGAGCTGGTGTGAAGGGGGCTCTCGCCGGCCTGGTAGGTCGCACCCCAGCATTCGACGCTTCTGCTGACAGATGGTCTTCTTCCGTCGATGTTCTCAGCGCATGCTCGGCGGTCAAATCAGCGTATTCCTCTCTGCTCTACCTACTCTCGGTCCCGGGAAGCTTACGCCCCGAGACGATCCCACGAGCTACAACACCGACAAGGAACGAACGCTCTTCGCGCCCGCCGACCCTTTCTGGCGCGTCACGGCGGAAGAAGCCGTGGAATGGGGTGTCGGGGTCAACGTGTTCCTCTTCCCCGAGCAGTACACGGATGTCGCTTCTGTCGGTATGCTATCCGCCATCACCTCTGGCGTTGTGTTCTTCCATCCCAAATTCCAGCCGGTCCGAGATCGGGATACCCTGTACGACGAGATCAAGCGGATAGTCACGAGGCAGACGGTATATAATGCGACTATACGGATACGATGCTCGAATGGGCTACGAGTTTCGGACCATATCGGGAATTACTACCAGCGCTCGATGACGGATCTCGAATTTGGCACTATTGATGACTCAAAGACTTTCGCCGCGGTCCTCAAGCACGAAGGACAACGGCTGGACGACCGACAACCTGCTTTTGTGCAGATTGCGGCGCTATATACGAGCTCGTCGGGAGAGAGACGGGTGCGATGTCTGAATATGAGCTTCACCACGACCAGCCTGATCGGCAATGTCTTCCGCTTCGCCGATCTCGATTCCAGCGTGACGGTGCTTATCAAAGGCGGTGAGTGGTCTGTCTTCGCTGCCGAGGGAAACTTCCTGACAGATGCGTCCAGCTGTCTCGCAAATGGCCAGCAAGAGCCTGAAGGACATCCGAAGAGCGCTGATGGACCGGTGTAACCGTATCTTGCTCATGTACCGGCGACATTGCGCTCCAGCGGTACAGTCTGGTCAGGTAAGCGTGCTTGCTGTTCAGAGAGGTATTGCTGATGAGGTTAAAGCTCATCTTGCCGGAGGGGTTCAAGCTGCTTCCGCTGTACACGCTTTGCATGCTCAAGAGCAAAGCGTTGAAAGGTATGTCATTCGGCTTCTCACTGTCTGGCACTGATCAGCTGGTACTGCTCCGCACCGCCCTCTCTCCACGTCTCCACGCACAAACGTCGTCACCTATTAATTATCCCCACCTACTAATCTTGTTACATGCTTCGGCTGCACTCGCCAGGTGGCAACGTCACCTCCGATGTCCGAGCCCACTATATGCGAACCTTCCGCTCCCTCTCCGTGACGGCGACCATGAATCTCCTCTACCCTCGGCTTCTCGCCATCCATGACCTCGCAGAGGATGTGGGGTTCCCGGCGGCGAATGGACGGCTCAAGCTGCCGAGATTCATGCGGGCGAGCTATGCGTACATGGTTGCGGACGGCGCGTACCTTCTCTGTACGTCTTACCTCCTCATCGAAGCGGGCGATGCTGATGAAGGCAACAGCCAATGGAGAGATCGCGATAGTCTGGCTGGGCGGCGCCGTCAACCCGCAAATAGTGGACGATCTCTACGGTATCGACAATGTCCAGGAACTTGATGTGCGCATGGTCAGTCCTCCTTTCCACCAGTCAAGGCAATCGTCTGATGCCGTATCTCTAGACCCGACTTCCCAAACTCCCCACCCTCCTCTCCACCCAGCTTCGCAACCTCCTCACCCACTTCGAACGCATCATCGGCCACTCCCTCCCGGTCCTCATTGTCCGGCAAAATACCGATGGCATGGAGATCGAATATGCAAACATGCTTGTGGAGGATAGCAACAATGACGCGTTGAGCTATACCGATTGTAAGTGTTCTCGTCATTTCGCTTGATGCGGCTGATGAAGTGCTCGGTAGATCTGATGACGGCGCACAAGAGTATCACTAATGAGCTGAACGGGAGTGCTGGTAAGGGGGATAGCTGGATGCCGTGGTCATGACATGAAATACTGCATTGCGTCGAGTTTTGTTTCGAAGGAATAAATGGGATAATTCCGAATCCGGAGATCGAACCCAACGTAGCGCCTGCGATCGTCTTCTGGTTGCGACTTCTTCCTCGCGTGAAGGCTCTTCGCCTTCGCGGGATCAGACTGCGCCGCGTAGTACCGGATGATAGTCCTAAAATACCGCGTGATCTTCCCTTCGAGATTGTCGGATGGCCAAACTCGATTGTAGTCGGGGTCAGAGTCGATGACTTGGAATACCTTGACGAGTGAAAGCGCGAGAATCTACGCATAAGCTAGAGGATTCAGGATACTGCTTACGATGGCGATGAAAGATCCGCGAAATCTGGATACGACACGGACCACTTTCGTCCCAAGAGGTCAACAGCTTTTGACCTCTCCTTCTCGGTAGGGCCCGGCCATTCCTGGACGATGTCGTTCGGATCCTCATTAGCCACCAAGAATCTTCCGTCCTCGTGGGCTTTCCCTAGGAGTAGAGCGAAGTAGTAATGAACTCGGCGCTTCGACATCCGTCAACGTTATTCTCTGGACAGAGATGAAGACTCACGTAACTCCCGACTCTGATCCCCTCGCGGCGACTTCTTCCTTTTCCATCCTCGGTTTCACGTCTTCCAATCCTCCGTCGTCCAAGAACCGCTGCACAATGTCCTTTGTGTCCATCTCTGATAGAGGATCCACCTCCATCACTCCCTCGTCATGCACTTTCGAGCGCTCCTTCTTGATCGACCGCCCTCCTCCTATGCTTCGCCGGCCTCCGAACGCGCTGAGCATCTCCTGCACCTCATCTCGCGTCACGTGCGAACGTTGGCACTCGCCAACTGTCCCTTGGAGCCTTTCGTTCTCCCCCCCCAGATTCCCGATCCACTCCTGCTGTGATTTGATCTGATCCTATCCCCATTTGGTGAGGTTGGCCAGGTTGAGGGCGATCTCGTTGAGGTGAAGCACTTGATCTGCTGCCCAGTGAGAGTGGTCGTAGAGACGATTCAAGGAGTGACTAGGGTCTGATCTGATCAACTGCATAAGCTGCATCCATCCCGGATCTCAATCTCCTTGTCCTCGGGGAAGTGTAACGGTTTGACGGATCTAGCGAAATTCGGCTCTTTGGCAACAATATCGAGATACCTCAACTCCTTGTCGGTACTTTTCATGCTGATCGCTGCTTTGAGCGGAGACAACGAGTCGATCTTCCCGAATGGCTCGCCTTCGAGATCAAGCGCCAGCCTCTCGCCACTTATCTCGACGAGGTCCGGCCCGTGGCTCGGACTGGGATCCGGACTGGGCATCCGACATGTCGCCGCCTTCGGTAGTCGCCAAGTGCATCGTCGGGAGAAGGGGTTCTGCGCAGGTGCCAGGGTACGCGTGGTAAGATTGGGCCGAAGCCGAGCTCGAGGATGAATTCAGAAATCACCCAATCCAGACAGTCGAGGTAAGAAGGATCTTGGGGAGTAATGTCGTACATTTGTAGGAAGCGGATGATGCTGGGATAAGCAACGACTCGTATTCGGAGGGAAGGGAGAATGACGTCGGCAGGGATGGTCTGAACGGGAGGTCAGCGAGGAAGTTGTCTTTTGGATCATAAGACTGGATGGCGGGAGTAGGATACTCGCCTGCATCAACCGCACTCCAAAAGAGTCGAGCACAGTCGGAAGACAGCGATCACGCGGGACTTTCGGGATAGAGCGGAAACTTAGAGGGAGAAGGGAGAGATTTGGGAGCCGAGGTTTTGAAAGAGAGAGAGAGAAGGCGGAGTCAGCGCTGCACAGCTCTACGAGGCACTGAATGATGACTTACAGGCCTCAAAGCAACGGCTGAACGATCTTCTTCGACCTGAACATCTCTTCGACACGTATAGTTTAGCAGCGCGGCTAGATGGAGGATTAAACATGAATGTTTGTGGAGGTAAATATGGTGGAACTAATTTCATCCCCCTAACACTATGGTGCAGATCGAGGCCCGTTCATGCAACAGGCCGTCTGCCTTGAACAATCATGCAAAAAGGGACTCATGAATCCTACCTGAATACTACTTTCGGGTCCGGGGTTCGAACCCGGGTCGGCTGCGTGCGCGTGCCGCACATGAAAAGGTGATGATGCATGAGGTTATCACTACGTATGCACGTGGCGATAGCTACGCCGGGTTTGTTAGTTTGGCGGCCAATGTGCCGAAGACCATGTAAAGTCCTGTTCGATGAGTAGTTAGCGGAGCCGAAATGGTCTATCAATTATGATCCAAAAACCCGGCCTGCCAAATGTCGTGCGTAGTATAGTGGTTAGTATATTCCGCTTTCACCTAGGGACGCCGGAAAGTCCCGGGTTCGAACCCCGGCGCGCGAATTTTGATCCCGGTGTTTCAGCCCGGTCTACCAACTTTTTGTCTCTGCTTCGCTAGTTCTCGTGCGTGTATGCTCCGTGAATGCCTCTGACCTGTTGATACCATAAGCGTGCCGCGGTCTTTATCGCTATGCTCGCGAGGTCGTCGTACAGCGATTGGAGGGCTGGGTCGTAGTCAAAGTTTTTCGGTAAGGCTCCAATGTAGTAGTGACTTTCGCCTTGGTGCCACATCTCATTGTCGTAGAGTAGAGCCGCAGCAAGGTCCCTGTGACCTTGAATCATTGTGGTATTCCATGTACTTCTGCACTTTGTTTTGGGCCTCCTTTGCTCCTTCATCGAGTAACGGGGCGATGCCTTCGCACTCGATGAAGATATGTCGCTCATTCAAGGCCTGTGGAGGTGCGTCGCGGTACGTGCATTCGTTCATGCTGTTCTTTCCGTCCATCCAGTTTCGTGAAAAATTCCTGGCAGGTGTTGGTAGCTGCGCCGAGCGCATCTGTAGTTGGACTTGGGCAGAAGAAGCGCTGGTCGCAGTGGTGAATTTGCGCTTGTCGAAGAAGCGTGTCTCGTTCTGCGTCTGTTGGTAAGAACGATTGTGTTTCTCTCGCCAGATCGCTTGTATCGCCATTGGTGGGTATGCGTGTGTGATCCCAATTTCAGTGTGCTGAGCGCGAATCTGTCCATGTAACGGTCGGGTGGCGTCATTGAGGGCGCTGCTGATCTTGCCTCTTTCGCAGACTCGTCTGCTTTGCGGTTCAGTACGGCGCTGTGATGCGTGTCATCGGTATGAGCCTTTTGGTGGATGATCGTAGTATTCGCTTGTTCTGGAGTGTATGACCCAGCCATCGAAGCGTGTGCCGCACTGGCGCTTGGGCCGGGATTACGACAGTGCCCTTGCTCATCATTTCTTGGCACCTCCTCACCGTCCTCAGGTGGTCCGAGTAAATGATGGTCTTTACCTTTTCATCGATGCCCATTTCTGACCTTAGTTGTCTGTCCAATTTCACCGCGATGGTGATCGCCGCGACTTCAGCTTCCTGTGTGGAGGCGAATTCGTCCTTCAACCTCGCACTAGACGTCAGGGGACCGACGACGGCGATATATACTAACCACTGTACTAACCCGTATATATATATCGGGACTATATACTAACCACTGTTCTCATTCGGAGACAGTGAAATACCCGTGGGCAGTTCATATATATAAGCCCGTTTCACCAAGGGCGGCGTGGTGGAACATGAGGCGGAGACTGCGTCGATGGACGGAACAAGAGGATGGGAGGTGTTTTCGGGCTGATTACAGGATAGCCACGGGACTTGGCAATGTGCCCGGCTGTTCTCTGTGGCGTAGTAGCATCCACTTGTAATGTTCACTTGCCTCGCAAGCGTGAATTACAGCCTGGGCGGATTCGGCTGCGATGGAGCGACTTCTTCCGCCAAGACTGAGCGAACTCTGAATATACCCTCGTTATCTACAGTTCTTCTCCACTATCCGCTCTCTGCTACGGTCTATAGCGTACCCAAGTCTCCCGGGCTGCTCAATCCTTTCTCCTTCTCCCATCCAGCCGGGTCACGCACGGCCATCTCATTGAACGGCATCTCGTCGTCGAGACTCTCCACCGTCTTGTCGACGAAGGTGCTGTCCGGCGGGGAGATTGAGCAGAAGAGGGTGTAAAGCCCGCCGGCGATGAAGAAGGAAGTGAGCCAAGAAGCTTTGTCTGGCAATCATTCAGCGCACATCGAAAAAGAGTGGGGGAACATACAGAAGTATGCGAGGTTGCCAATGGGGACTTTCGGCTTGATGGCGTGAATGAGGCCGGGTAGGTTGATGGGGATGACGATGATGAGCGTGAGGAGGGAGCGCCAATTGACCCCGCCACGATAGCGATAGATCCCCTCGTTCTGGTATAGCATAGGCACGTGGAGGCGTGTTCGGCGGATGATCCAGTAGTCAGCGATCTGAGGTGATCAGCAGCCCCCGAATCCGATGGGAGTGACTCACCATGATCGCGACGATCGGCGCGAGAACGATGATATATCCACTGAGGAAAGTCGTGAGACTCGTAGCGCTCGCCTGGATCTTCCAAGGGCATGTCGCCCAACCGCCGAGGACAGCGGTGATGAAGGCGCCGCGCTGTATGTTGAGGTATTTCGGAGCGAGGAAGGCAAAGTCATTGGACGAGGCGATCGAGTTGGTCGAGATATTGGTACCGAGGGTGGCGAGACCAAAGGCAAACGCGCAGAAGAAAGCGGCAGCCCTATTCGTCCAGAGGGCGATGATCATGGTGGGATCCCAGAAGAGAGTACCGTATATCGCCTGACCAGCTGACGCGACCACGATCCCGATGAAGGAGAAGATGAAGTAAACGAAGGGGATAAAGAGCATCTGCCAGTACGAGTCGGACGGCTTATGCGCGTATCGAGTGAGGTCCGGCTGGGGAGGTCAGTGAGATAGGCCTAGACCAGGGTTCACCTGACCTACCATGTTGATAGCCAGAGTAGTCTTGCCGGAGATGGCGATGTTGATGCCCGCGACCCATGCCCACGATTTTGCCGATCCCTTGACAGTGGCGTGTTTCGCAAAGACGGGACCGCCACCGCCGGCAGTATGGACCGCCCAGCCAAGGATTGCAAATGCGGCGACGACGGCGACAATTGACTTGACAAAGAAAAGCCAGCGCATCTTGCGAGGGTGGATGAGGACGAGTGGGAGTTGCACTAAGCGGGTCAGCGAGATAAAAGGCAAATGGCCCAGCTTACGGATCCAGAAGACAAAATACGCGATGAGCTTATTGCTCGTCACGCCGGCTGAAGTGGGAAGGGCGTTGTGGTAGTAACGAAGAGACGGCCAGATAGCTTCGAGCATGATGAGCATGCACGATGCGCCAATGTAGGTGTTGATTCTGCGAACCTCAGTCTTGACGCGCATCTAGATTCGATTCGGCTCACCCGAAGTAGAGCAGACCAAGAACAAGACGCGAGAGCACCGCAAAGTAGGAGAAGTAGAAACCCATAGAAGCACGCGAGGCGATGGAGAAGGGGATGTGATGACGTGAGCCAATCGCACCGTTGAGCGTGACAACTGCGGCGATGATGATATTGCCGATCGCGCTGGTAGAGGATCAGCAGCCTCACGGACCGACATACTCGTACTTACATGGCACCGGACGCTTCCCTCCAGCTCAGCCCAAGGGAAACGATTGATCCGGCTTGCTGCATCGTTCCGACATTTGCACCATCTGGGTCACGGATCATCAGCTCGATTCCTGCGGAACATACACAACTCACCTGCCAACCACAGGAAGAGGTAATTGATACTGTACTAGGTCAGCTTCGTCCCAAAACATTGATTGGCAGGACTGACGCCCTCCAATTCCTCTGCTCCACCGGAACAACGTCGACATCCGCGTTACTCCACCCATCATGGGTCGCGTATGAGGCTGGCGGAGTCTCGAGGTACCAGTAGGACGTTGCTGAACCACCTCGTTAGCTCGGGACGTCCGATCTTCATCGTAAGCATAGCTTCTTAGTCCTAGGAGATGAGGGTGGAAGGGTGGATGAGACGGGGGAAGGGGTTGATGAGCGATATTGGGGAGATGGAGACGACGGAGCGGATCGATATGCCGTAAATGTGTGTCGAGGGATACGATCTGATCCTAGCAAATAGCGATGGGCGGATGCTGAGAGATCGAGGAATAGGATGACCTTGGGTATCAAGAAAGTAGATGGAGCGTTTAGAATCGTCAAAGGCGGTGTTTGACGAATCGGTGAAGTTGCGCCCGGAACAAGGTACGAGGGCCGTCCTTTGGGCAGGGTCATTTAATCAATTAACGGGGTTGATACAAGCTAGACCGAGCCTGAGGTCGAGGAGAAGCTGAGCCTTGATCGCAGCTGCGCAACGAGTGACGGGGTCGCGTGAGGAGCGCTGTGTGTGGCAGGGTGAGTGAAAGCCAGGTTGATCCTCGATTCGGTTACTGCTTAAGATGCTGACATCGATCAAGCGGCTTCAAGCTGGAATTCTTGTCTCCGTGGGCCTGAGATAAGACGGAAAGGGAGGGACAGTGCCGATCAAGGATTTGAAACGGATGGTGATTGATGTTGATGGAAACACATCAATCAATCCAACGGGATTGCGAGAAATCTTGAGAGCGGGCAGTCATGCGGTATCAACAAGACCTGACGCTGGCTCGTTGGACGAAAGGACGCGTCGCAAAGAACACGACAGAGAAGCCCTCATCGATAGTGCAGGGATGGTGTTCGAGCGGGAATGGAGCGGTTACCTCCGCCTCTCAGGGTCCATCAAGGTGTTCGTGTAACTTAGTCGTTCCCAAAGCTCTTCAGACCACGTTGTTAAATCAGATGGAAGCTCTCTCTCGGCCGAGATGGTTTCGGGTTTGGGTGATCGACATGAATTCGGCAATGAAAATTGTTCAGGGAGAAGGATCTCGTACTGATCTCCTTCTCCTCATCTTCCCTAACGTCTGGGATATCATCGGGGCGAGTTTACCCGAGAAGCATCGGGTCAGGACCTGAAGATCCTTCCGGATGTTGGTTTGTCCGGTTATCCATGCCGGGGGGTAGGGTGAAGGTGGAGATCTCCCTGTCCTTTGACCTCTCGACTTCGCTTATGACCGGAGACGAACGACCGAGTGAAGCCCTACCCTCTCTGATCACAAGAGTGTCAGATTCATCTCGGCTTCCCTCATCGTGTCACTTGTTGCTTCCTTCCTTTCGGCGGATCATTCAACATCATGTCGACAACCAACAATACCATTCCTTCCGAGAAGCCCGCACCGAGGCGCGCAGGACCCATACTCGCCTCCATCGGTGACTCTGCTCTATCGCTATCGTCAACTCTCGCTGACATCCGCAGGTACCGTTCTCATCGACGTGTTTGAGACTACACCCCTCCTGACCCCGTCGATCAGCTTCATCACCCCCACCAATCCCACCTTTACCAGTCCTGATGCGCCTCAATCACACCCTGTAGTTCCACCGGTCCCCACGTTCGACCTCCTGCCGCCACTCGAGTTTCCTATCTCCAATACCGCCTTGCTCACCACCCCCGAATCCTCAACAAGCGGCACCTCCACTCCCCAGCTCCCATTCGATTCCTCACAAACCCTCTCTTCTACCCCGTCGCACGAGCTTCTAGGCGGAGGAGCGCTGTACAACCTCGTCGGCGCGCGAATATGGCTGCTCCCTTCTGAACTTCGCACACTTGTCGACCGCGCCCCTGGCGGGACAGATCTGAGTGCCAAGTTCGAGGAGAATCTGAATAGCTTCGGGCCGGAGATGTGGGTGTGGAACGAGTTTGAGGGATCGAGGATGACTCGTTCTCGAATCGCATACGAGAATGGTTCGCGAAGGTGAGTTGGTCGTGCGTCACGTACCTAAAAACCGACGGATCGGGTAATGGTAGGTACGAGCAAATCGTGCAACCGCCATGTCGTACGATCGAGTCTCTCATCAACACACCGCTTGCGAATGCGGAGTTCCTCCACGTCAGCCCGCCATTCTCGCCCGAGGACTTGTTCAAACTCCAGTCTGGGCTCCGCCAAGGAGGTGACGGAGGCTGGCGACCGAAGATCGTGTTCGAGCCTACCCCAGGCAGCTGTCATCCGGGCCAACAGGAATGGCTCGAGAAGATCGCGCCCGGCGTCGAAGTGCTCTCGTATGCCTCCTTGGATATCGCAGGTTCCGGTGTTGATAAATTCAGGCCGAATCATGAGGAGCTCCTATCCTTCTACTCCTGCGAGCAGTATCCTCTCTGCAGTCCTGAGTTTCGCCCGACCCTCGAGAGGCTGACTCATCGGCTGCTCGACAAGATGGCTGCCGGAGGAAATGAAGGAGGGATCATTGCCGTGCGGTGCGGAAGAATGGGGTCGAGTGTTGGAACCAGAAGTGGGGGTGTCAAATGGTTTCCGGCGTGTTTTGGCGCGGAGGACGAGCGCCTGGTGAAAGATGTCACAGGCGGTGAGTACATGACTCTTGGACAGAGTCGCATCTGATCGAGTAGCTGGGAACGCCTACCTGGGAGGGTACGTCGCTGGTCTCTCGCTCTCTGGAGGAGATCCATACGAGGGTGAGATCATTCCAATACACCGAGTAGTGAAGCTGATGGGCTCAGCCGCGCTATACGCAACGGTCTCTGCCTCGTTCGCGGTGGAGCAACTCGGCCTTCCGGTGCTTTCTACCGAGAAGTTCGACTCCTCAGAAGGGTTGTGGAACGACGACAGGCCGAAGCGTCGACTGGATGAGCTACGGGAACGGGTGAAGTGCGAGGCGATCCGAGGATAGTCGATCATCCCGGTGTTCTGAGGACGAGTAAAATTGCATAGTTCTGTACAATATATCATCAGCATCTGGTGTATACAATGATAGCACCTGAGAACACACTGTCATGTGGTCACTGCCATCGCAGGCCGCTCTGGTATCCGCTCGGCCGGCTCCTGCGCCCCGAGTCCGCTCCAGTACAACCTCCCCGCGACTTCCTTGACCACCCAATCTAGTCCCTCATTGAGCCCAGTCCCGGTGTAAGCGGAGCAAGGATGAACGACCCATCGATGGGATACGATGGACTGCAGAGCTAATGCCTGTTTCGTCCGGTCCGTTAGCTCTAAGCTGTGTGAGGTAGGAGACGACCCGCATCCCGGATCTCTTCCAGACTCATCGACCCATCCAGATCCTGCTTGTTCGCGAAGACTAATAAAGTCGCACCCGCCAATCTCTACTCCGTCCGCCCAGATTCAGCTTCAGCCGATCAAGTGCTAAAACGAAGACTGATGTACCTCCTCTTGAAGCAGGCCCTCGAGTTCCCGTCGACAGTCGCCCATACGCAGTCGATCAGACGAGTCGACCACCCAGACCACCGCATCGGTAGAGTCGAAATAGTTGCGCCAGTACGGTCGGAGGGTTGTTTGGCCACCTACGTCCCCTGCAAAGCTGTTAGCTCAACCTTCGGATACACGGCGAGAGAATACGAACAGATGTTCAATGTGTATCTGAGGTCAAGCTAAGTCAGCGCAATGCTGTGGAAGGGGTAACAGACCTACCCATCCCGTATGAGCGATTTGATATTGAACCCCAAAGTCGGGCTGACGCCGGTGATGTCCTCACCATTGACCTTCTTCAGGATGGTCGTCTTTCCAGCGTTATCTAGTCCTCTAACCAGGACGCTAAATTAGCGGAAGCTTTGAGGTGAGGAGGGTTGAAAGCGAACGGACAAGAAGAGGACCCTCATCTCCTTGGATTTGGCTTTGTTTTTCCGGATGATCGTGAGGAGACCTGAACGACTCAGTCTACCATCAGATAAGGAAAGATTTGGGCTGACCCATTGTGCTACTCCTGGGACCGTTGTCTGCCACCGCTGTGTGCTCGTCCTCGCTAATAGGTGGTCAGGAAGCGCGTCCAAATCTCCCACGGTCCCCCATCAGCTTGAATATTTGCTGAACACGTGTCTATCGTCCGGCGATCTTCTTAGACCGATCGAGATTTGTTGATGCTCTCCCAATCCAATACATGCCTTTTCGCCCCTTTCTCTCGTTCATCAGTCGTATCACTCGCCTTCAAATGCCTCAACTTACCCTTTCTTCAAATCCCGGGTCTAAATCGATCTCCCTGTCCCCTCAGAAACCCATGGCTCGAGCTATCAGAACCACCGCCCGGTCCGGAGTCGCCAAGAAGGGCGAGCAGAAACTGCACGATGAGGAGAATAACTTGGCAGCCGATATCCAAGCGTCAGCTCGGGAGCAGGAAGCAACGAAGGAGAGCAAGGTACACGACGATGATATGGGAGAGGGAGAGAACGCAAAGGGACAGCCTGGACCGGCTGGGAAGAGGGATAGGAGTCCGGAAGGTGGAGGAGTTGCGGGAAGTGATGCGAAGCGGCATAAGAATGCTTATGAGATCAGTGAGTGCAGCCGTCACTGGTGGATAGGATAGAGGAGGCTGATCAGGCGGTATGACGCAGAGGGGAAGATAGCTACGGCTGAAGTTGCGGCGCGGGCCGATCAGGATCCCCCGCTGGACCAGTTGATGAGGTTGCTCAAGCAGGATAAGAAGGCGGTGGAGAAGGGCGAGTCGGTAGTGTACTGGATGCGGATGGAAGATATGCGGAGTAAGTCTCATCACGTCTTCAGACGACCGGGCTGATGGGTCGGACAGTCGAGGATAACACTGCACTGGCACATGCTTCGGCAAAGGCGAAGGAGCTTGATATCCCTCTTGCTGTTCTCTTCGTCCTCTCTCCAGGCGATTACAAGATCCACGACCGAAGTACCCGGCGGATCGACTTCGTACTACGCAATCTGCGGAATCTTGCTGTCAGTTGTCTCCATCTCACTTGAATACTAGCTGATCAGCCCAGTCCAAACTCGACAAGCTCAATATCCCCCTCCATGTCGTTTCCTATCATCGTCGCCTGTCCATTCCCAGACGGCTGGTCAATGAGGTCTTCCCTCACCTGCGGACGAACCACATTTTTGCCAATATCGAATACGAGGTCGACGAGCTGCGTCGGGATATCGCGGCGGTCAAGCTTGGCAAGGAGAAGGGAGTTGACGTTATTTGTATGCATGATCGGTTGGTGGTGCCGCCGGGACGGGTGAAGAGTCTGCAGGGAAAGCCGATGTCTGTCTACAGGTATGTAGTTTCACTTCCCCTCGAAGTCGAGGCGCTGACATCCGATCGACCACTGCAGCCCATGGCAAAGAGGTGTGCTCGGACTGTAATACCGCTAGAAGTGTGCTGACAAGACTCAAAGCATGGGCCAAGTTGATCGATAAGGAGCCATCGCTTCTCAAGATGTCACCTCTACCCGAAAGCAATGACCCATCCATCCGGCAACACGAGCATTTCGCAAAACTCTTCGATGCAACTCCCATTCCCGATCATGTCGATGGCTTCGAGTGCGGGGATGCAGAGACCATGGGCGAGATCTACCCAGAAGGCACCGAGAGGGCCAAAGAGGTCAGTTCCCGCTGATGTAGGCAGCACCGCTGATTGGGGGCCAGCTCCTCGACCTCTTCCTACACACCAAAGCCCGCAAAACCCAACTCCAGCTTGTCTCCCCTCTTACCGACGGAGCTGAGCACGATTTGAAAGCATCGCGAGTCAACAATTACCAGGTTGGGCGGAATATGGTCGATGGGGATAACAGCTCGAGATTGAGCCCGTACTTGACAAGCGGGGTGATCAGTGGGAGGATGGTCATCAACGAGGCGAAGAAATATTCGAAGGGGAAGCTGGAGAGTGGACGGGATACGGGCATCGGTATGTGGGTGCAGGAGGTGAGTCGGAGCTCTCATGCGGAACTCGCCCGTTTCGCAAGCTGATAGGGAGTCCAGGTGGCCTGGCGAGACTTTTACAACCATGTGAGTGATGAAACAGGTTGCAAGGATGAGGAGTCTGATTGAGATTGCGCTTCACCAGGTTATGGCCGCTTGGCCCCGTGTATCGATGGGCAGAAACTTCCTCGAGAAGTTCGCCGATGTGCAATGGGAGATCAGCGAGGAACATCTACAAGCTTGGAAAGATGGCCGGACGGGTTATCCTATAGTCGATGCCGGCATGCGGGCTTGTAACACTAGAGGTGAGCCTTCACGCATCGACGCCGTGGGCGATGACAGCGATTGACGGATGTTGATTATAGGCTGGATGGAGAATCGGTTGAGAATGGTGACGGCGAGCTTCATGGTGAAGAGCTTGATGCTGGATTGGCGTGAGTGCTTTGAGGGCTAAAGGGATGGTGCTGATTGTTCGACAGGGTTGGGGGAGAAGTACTTCATGGAATGTTTCATAGATGGGGATCTTGCTTCAAATAACGGAGGGTAAGTCTGGTTCTCGGCTGAAGGAGGAGTGCCGGGCTAAACGGCCTGCAATAGGTGGCAGTGGACCGCTAGTGTCAGTGCAGATATAACAGATTGAGGAGGGGTGTGATGCTGATGTTCGCGATCGGTCGGCAGACGGGAACAGATCCGCAACCATACTTCGTGAGTGTACACCCCGTTCTCGACCTTTCTACTCTGCTGTGATGAGCTAATATCATTTCAGCGAATATTCAACACCCTCACCCAATCCGAAAAATGCGATCCTAACGGCGACTATATCCGCTACTGGGTGCCCGAGCTGAAGAGCCTCAAGGGAAAGGCCATTCACGATCCATACCACAACATGCCGGGTGGCGAGTTCAAGAAGCTCGGATACCCCGCTCCGATCGTCGAGCATAAGGCCAGTCGGGAGAGGGCTTTGTTCCGGTATAAGAATATCGGGGACAAGGAGTCGGGGTGACGACTATAGCTTAGAGGAGTAGATTGTAGCTCATGCATGTAGTTATTACAATTGTCCTGAGAAACGTGTGCACAGCCACAAGATGCGGACAGTGACTGGGGCCTCGGGGGTCTTACGCCTTGTCGCGCTCTGACCCTTCAGGAGATTCTGATACAGAGAGGCCAATGCAAAACTTGAGGGAACGTCTTCGAGAACAGTAGTGGCACCGCCAGAACCTGAAACTTCGGAAAGCTCCGGCAAATCCCGCTCCACTTCGCAATCAACTCAAAATCCGTCATCTCATCGGCGTTGCCCACCAAAGCTTTATATTCAGCTCGAATCCTCTGACGATCCTCAAAGATCAATCGCGATGGCTCCGACAATGTTCACTCCTCCTCCCGCCTCTCTCCCACCCGCTTCCCTTCCTCCACCTCGCGCACCTCCACAATCCATGATCGACCGGACACAACGTTTCCTCGAAGAGCATTGGGTCCCACTTCTCCTCGGAGCTGGTGTGCTCGCTGCTGGAGGGGTGTACTATTACAGTCAGCAGAACGACCGATCTGGACCTAGTTCGGGGGAGAAGAAGGATCGGAAGGAGAGAGGGAAGGGGAAGAAGAGGAGGTCGGGTCAGGGGAGGAATTTTTCGGGCGAGGGGAACGAGGGACCTTTACTTGAGGAGCTACCCGAGGAAGTGAGTCACTTCATCCGAAGGTGATGAGATGAGCTAGGTGCTGATGATGAGCAGAAGGCGGAGAAGGGACCTGCAACAGGACCCTCGACAGGAGCTGCTAAAGGAGCTACGGAGGAGAAAGAAGAGGTTCAGGAGGGGACATCGCATTTGAACGGTATGCCCGCCTCATAGCGGCTTCACGAGAACCCCTGACCTCGTACAGATGTCCCAGATGCAGACGGGATCGCAGATATGTCTGAGTCGGTGGGGGGTCCTCTGCTCATGCATGAAGATCTCCTAATGATTGTGTATGGTATGGCAGGATCGAAACGCACTTGGCGTGACGCTCAAGGATCGAGGGAATAAGCTGTACTCGAAGAAGGACTTTAGAAGAGCTGTCGAATGGTTCGTACCGAGCTCTTGATTCTTCCTTGTGCATAGGCTCACGGCTGCAGCTATACCAAGGCGATTGAGGTGTCTGTGAAGAAGGATTCGGTGTTTTTCTCGAATCGAGCGGCTTGTAAGTCGATCCCGCTTGAAGTGTGGAATGGTGACTGATTGTGATTAGGCTACACGAACTTCACACCACCGGAATATGAGAACTGTGTTGCTGATTGCGATTCAGCGCTTGAGCTTGACCGGACCTAGTGGGTTGCCGATTCGCGTAGATCGTCAGAGAACGCTGATACCGCGGTTTAGCGTGAAGGCACTGAAACGGCGGGCAACCGCGCTCGAACATCTTGGAAGGGACGATGAGGCTGTACGAGGTGAGCTTTGGAGTTCACTATATCCGCCGTCGTGCTGAGGTCCTTCGCCTCTAGACTTCACCGCGACGTCTATCCTTGAGCGATTTAAGGACGAGCAAGCTGCGGGGTCTGTAGAGCGGTGTCTCACGAAACTCGCACAGAAGAGGGCGAAGGAGATGCTTGATGTGGGTTCAGATCTTTTCGCCGCCAACGATTTCTGAGCGAAATTTCCGCAGACTCGCGAAGCGAAGCTCCCTTCACCGACGTTCATCTCCCAGTACCTCCTAGCTTTCCGACCTCGTGAGTTCCCTTCACTGGGTTACCAGCCGTTTCTGAAGAGCATGCAGATGACAAGCCTACACTTCCCGAGAACCCATCGCAGGGCGACCAGACCCTTCTCCTCGCATTCGATGCGCTAGCTGCGGCGGACTACAACCATGCGCTGACATTTGCGAACGAGGCGATCGACCAGGGTGTCAGCTGGAAGGAGGGACAAGCGGAGGCGTACAATCTGAGAGGGACCTTCAAGTAGGTATCGAACAAAACTACAAGGTGTCGCCTGACTAGGACAGATTCCTGATGGGCGATTCGATCGGGGCCAAGATAGATCTGGAGAAAAGCTTGGATCTGGTGCCGAGCTTCGTGCAGAGCTGGGTCAAGATTGCTAGCGTGCATATGGAGCTCGGTGAATTGGACCCTGCATGCAGATTGATCTCTGGCTAATCCGATGTCCAGGCGACGCGGCTAGCGCATTCGGCGATTTCGAAGCAGCGATCCGACATAACCAGGATGATCCGGATATCTACTACCACCGAGGACAAGGTGAGCAGGAGTCGTCTTCTCTTTCCCATTCACATCGCTGACATCTTTCGAAGTCTACTTCATCTCGCAGGAATTCGACAAAGCCATCGCCGATTACAAGAAGTCCGCGGCGCTCGACGGAACCTTCATCTTCACTCACATTCAGGAAGCGGTCGCCCAGTACAAGCAGGGCAGCGTGGCTTCGAGCATGGCCGCGTTCAGGCGGATTCTCAAGCAGTTCCCCGATCGAGGCGAGCCGAATAATTACTAGTGCGTTCTTTGAGTCTGCCCAGACGAGAGCTGACGAGGCATAAGCGGAGAGCTGTTGCTGGATCAGCAGAAGTTCCAGGAGAGCGTGGAGAGGTTTGACAAGTCGCTCGAGCTGGACAAGAACAGGTTGGTCCCCGTGTGTACCGCACATCAATCCTGACGCTACTCAGACGACCTGTCAACGTCCTTCCCTATGTCAACAAGTCTCTGGCCATCTTCCAATGGAAACAAGACATCGTCCAAGCCGAGTCACTTTGCAATCAAGCCCTTGCCATCGACCCCGATTGCGATGTCGCGGTGGCAACGTTGGCGCAGCTCAGCTTGCAGCAGGGGAAGATCGAGGAGGCGATCAAGTGGTTTGAAAAGAGCGCGAAGCTGGCTAGGACGGAGGGGGAGTTGGTCAATTCGCTCACCTGTGAGTCACTGCAGGAGTGACGAGTCGGTGCTTATCATACGCAGACGAACATGCGAGTCGGGCGCAGCAGGCATTCGTCAAAGTGAGTCGCGCGGATGCGTATGGCGGTAGCTCAGCGCTGATGTACGTTCGAAGAACTACCCGGAGTATGCAGAGATATTGTCGCAATCGGCGCCACAAATGTAGAGGGGTTCGTCGCGAGATTGTGCAGCGTCAGGAAGTGCTAGTGGACGAGGAGGAACTGCCAGTGAACTAGGAAGAACATCGATCTTTTGAGATCCGGAGCAGGAAAGCGTGATCTGAGACATGGGCGATTGGGTGAGCGTGAGGGTGGGGCGTCGAGACAGGCAGGGTGTAGCATAGTTGGCTATGAAAATCACGACGTTTGATGCACGACTTCTCAGCACCTTCCTCGTCCTCCGTGATTGATAGGGGACATCAGGCTTCGGGGTCCTGGCATTCATGAAAGATATTCTCTGCTGAAGGTAGTGGTAGGCACCCCAGTGGCGTGCCCTAGGTGAAAACCCCCGTGTGGATGTCGATAAGGAAGTGAAAGGTTCGCTGGTGTAAGCGGATGATAAAGCTTCAGGATCCCGTGATTCAGCCTGCCCGTCTCCATGCTCAGCCTCCACCGAGTCGAATCCATACACTCTCCCAGTACTCAACGCTTCCTGCATAACGCGCCTGAGAGGAAATGATGTATGACACGGATGTATGGACCACCGCCCCGCCCCTCCCCACCTCATACCGAAATGTACGATCAAAGAAGGGGAACCGGGAACTGAGACGTCCAAGGATACGTTCATCTTGCCGCGGATTGACGCTCGACTGTCCGTAGGATGATGGAAAGGAGCAACCGGGGAAGGTTGACCGGGGCTTGCCGCACAGCCCGAAGGCTATGAAGAGAAGAAAGAGAGCGCAGCTCGAAATTTCGCACGCAGGGGGTGGAGGTGAGTAGCGGGGATGCCTAATAAGGCTTGCGATTGCGGTCGAAGCATTGGTTGGGATGCATGATTGATGTATATACAATTGTCTAGTATGATGATTGCCTTTCTGATCCATAGAACCGAAAGTGAGACATGACCTTGTCGAGCGGAACGCCGAGCGAAGCACCGCATCTCCCCGCCTAGCACCGCCCAGTAACGCCTACAGCTCCGCCACGACCCCCTCATCCGCAATCTCCTCCAGCGTCAACGCCCTCCTCTTCCCATTCCTCCCCTTGTCGACGGATCCGTATGTCACCGGTCTCCTGTATCCAGATGAAGGCGTTAAGTTCTTCTCCATGGCGAGCAGCTCGAGGTGCTCCGGTCGCCGGACCGGGTGGCGTTGGGTGAGCGGATGTTGACTCGGTTGACAGGCTGTCTGCGTGTTAGTCTGAGTCGGCTCCAGGCTCTTGAGGCTCTCTTCGATGATCTCCTGCTTTGTATCCTTGCTTGCGGAGGCGTCCTTTGCCTTCGGAGGACTGTCGTCATCGACGATGATCGGTTCCTCCGGGGTATTTGAAACCTTCTTGACCTGCGAGCGAGTCTTGATGCTCGAAGGTTGCGATTCGGAATTGATCTTCACCCTTTTGCTTCGCCGCTGGCTGTTGGACGTTGACGTGGATCCGGAGCCGGCAGAGTGGTCGCGCTTAGCTTGGGAAGGCATTGTGTAAGAGCTCGGCGGATCTGCCTGAGATGGCGCATTGCTCAGGGAATCGTCCCCGAGGAGAGCGAACGGGTCGTTGGGGGAACCTTCCGAGCTGCCCACTTTAAAAACACCTGAGATGTACGCCTTGGGACCGAATACATCCGATGGTGGACTGACAGGATCCATAATCATAGCGAAGCGAGACTGTATCTGGGGGTCTGGTCGCCTTGTCGAGGATGCTGCCGGTCCTTTGGAGTGGGTGTCGTCTGGTGACGGCGGACTGACTGGGTCCATCTGGGCAGCAAACCGAGACATCTTTTGGGCAAATGGCACCGTCCGCGGGGGTTGCGACGATTCTTCGGAATGACGAAGTGCGAGGCCACGAACCGGGAATCGTGTGACTGTCTCGTCTGACGACGGGGTATTCGGCCGCTGATCTTCCGCAGCAGATTCGAACCTGGTCCGAATCTGATTGAGGGAATCCTTGAGCTCTGCAGTCTTCTCCTTCAGATATGCCAGGTGACGCTCGACTCCCATCATATCGCATTCCATTCGAGTCGGGGTGCTGGGCGTATCGAGCTTGGTCGCGATGCGGTCAAGAATGGTCTTCATCGTATTGGCGACGTCAAGCAGCTTGACCATGTTAGGGTCGCTCTTTGGGGTGATCGGGTTACGGAGACCGGTCCTGAGGTCCTTGACGTCCCGCTCAATTCCCTCCATCCCCTTCAAGACCCTGGCAATCTCTTCCTTGCCGCTTTGGAATGAACCCTGACTCTCCATACTTTGTCTGAGCTCGCTGACCTTCGCCTTGAGGCTATTGACCGATTCGATCTCGATTTGTGGTGGAGGCGCCGGCGGAAGCGCCTGCATCTTGTCCATCAGGCCTTCTATGGCCCCCTTGAAGATCGCCACATCGCTCAGCGCGCGAGGCAGGTCTTGGAGCGATGCGAGATTATCGGCTATGTCGGCAACGGGATCGAGGAGAGAGATAAGGTGGTTGAGCAAGCCGGTGAGAGGCTAAACAAGGTCAGATCGATTCGAGAATTTGGCAGCCGGGAGGAGCAGCTATGGAAGACGGACCGATAAGCTTACCTCCTGTATTGCGTCTTGCTTTGCCTTTTTCATCTGATCTTCCTCCCGCAGCTGTACGACCACCATCTTGACCTTCTGCGCTGATAGATGGGACACCTGCTCGGGTAGCGGAGCGAGGGAAACGTCGATCTTGTCACGGAGAGAGGCGAAGAACTCATGAAGTGCGGGAGATACTGCAAGGACAAGCGTAAGTCTTCTGGCCACCCTGCGATCACCCTGAAGACGGGCGGCGCCGTGGCGAGGCGACTCACACTGTGCGGTAACCTCCTCCCTAACCTCCTCGGTCGTCGCCAAAGCCTTCTGCCCCATCTTCAGCTCGTGCAACTGATCCCTCAAGTTCTTATTATCCTCGCGAAGGTCTTCCTGCGACTCTCGTATGGCTAGGGTATCCTCGCTTAGCTCTATAGCGCATCAGCTCGTGAGAGGGTGCGTAGACGAAACGACATACTCTCGACTGCCGTCAAGATCCTGTCACCTTTCGGGACTACCGGCTGTGAGTCCTGTACGTACACGTCCGCTGCGCTTTTGGGGATCGGAGCAGGCGTAGAAGGACGGTAGGAATCGACTTTCCGCAATCCCTGCCATCCCGCTCCTTCTCGCATACTCGCCTGGGACACGGCTCGATTGGGAGGTTGAATTGATTTTGGCAGGGTGAAGAGCTGGCTCTCCTGACTCTGCAGACTCTGTGAGCTGGATGGCAAAGCGGCGTTTAGGGTTCTCAGTTGCTGCGGAGGGGGATACCCTGGGTAAGGAGAACCGGGATTAGGCTGAGACGGTGCAGGCTTGGCGTGATAAGATTGCGAGCGCTGGCGAAGGAGATTTAGCGGGTCAGGACGGGATGGAGGTCCCATGATCCCACCAGACCCAGAAGGGCGGGGTTGCATGGTGGAGAATCAGAAAAAACCCGGAGAAAGATGAATGAAAGACGAAATTGAAAATCAGCCGCGGTATGAGTTGTCTGTGCGGTTGAGTGATTTTCTACGCCCTCTTGGAGTGCGAGACTGCAAGTTTGGGCCGCTCTGCTCGTAAATCGAGACAGTCAGCGTATGACTGCTTGGATAGATGTCCCTTGAAAGAGTCTGAGCTTCCTGCAGACGCATTCGGGTGTATTCTTGAAAGATTGACAGTCGGAGACCGATCTTAATCGGCGCTCCAGCGCTTACGTCATGTTGGTGCCGAAGCTGACCACCTGCATCCGAATTGGTGCATGACGTCGGAGGCAATCAATTTCCCAGTGTCACATCGAACCGATTCCTACGCTGGAAGTAAGCGGAAAATTCGGAAGCACTATAAACCTTTATCGCTTAACTATCACCCATCAATAGACAATATGCAGACCGCTTCGAACGCTATTCAAGACTCCATGGGCCCGGTGCCGAGTATGTTTACTTCACGCGCAATCGGAAACCTCTCGCTAATATGATCGTTCTCCCTTCCTCAGCCGCCACCAAGCCCGAGTATAAGCACCGTGCAGATGGGTCCACCATGCGAGCACTCGCTTGGTTCGGCAACAAGGATGTGAGGATGGTCGATGCGCCAATCCCCGATATCTCCGAGGATAAGGATGTGATCGTCAAGATCACCGGGACAACCATTTGCGGGTCCGACTTGCATCTCTACCATTCTGAGATGATGGGGTTGCAGAAGGGTGATATCCTTGGACATGAATTCATGTGAGTGAGACCTACCCATTGGCTGGATCACCTCTCTCGTTCCGTTTTCCGTCGGCCTGAGGCCTCCGCAGAATGATAGCTGACACCACCGCGTCCCAGGGGTCTCATCGACCGCGTCGGCCCCGATGTCACCTCTTTGAAGGTTGGCGACAAAGTCGTCGTCTCCTTCCAGATCGCATGCGGTACCTGCCGGTTCTGCCAGAAGAAGTGGTCGTCCATGTGCGAGAGGACAAACAACTCGTCCCTCATGGCGAGCCTGTATGGCCAGCGCGATGCGGGCTTCTTCGGGTGGGCTCTATTCTATTTCTTTCACGGACGACTTGCTAATTTCTGTCTTATAGTTACGGTCACATGAGTGAGCTTGTCTCGATCGTCCGCTTCAGTCCCTTACGGTCCTATTAGCTGGAGGGTTCCCCGGTGGACAGTCGGAGTACGTGAGGGTGCCTTTTGGAGAGGTCAACTGCTTGAAAGTGCCTGCTGGAGTTTCAGGTCAGTCACGCTACCTGACTATTGGAGCTAAGCTGATCAGATGAACCCCAGACGAGCAAGTGCTTTGTACGTATGAAGGTCTTCGTTTGGGACGTGTGTTGACGGCTTGTATACAGACTTGTCGGATATCCTTCCTACCTCGTATCATGCCATGAAGGACACTAGAATTGAAAAGGGGGACGTTGTCGGTGTCTGGGGGTGAGCGCTTTCTCACCTGATGAGATACTGTTGATCGATGTGGTGGTCTTCAGTCTCGGACCGATCGGCGTAAGCAGCTCCTCTCTGTTCCCTTTCAAGGAGGCTGACAGCCTGCTAGCTGTGCTGTGTCAAGTGGGCCATCCTCATGGGCGCCTCCAAGATCTACGCCATCGACGCCATCCCTGCCCGTCTCGCCATGGCCAAGCACTCCGGTGCGAACGTCATCACTGTCGACTTCAAGTCTGAGGACGTATCCAAGCGTATCCATGGCGAAGTCCCAGGTGGTCTCGACGGTGCGTCCCACTCTCATTCACAGCATCACCGTTGCTGACATGTTTCAGTCTGCATCGACGCATCGACCTTCCATGAGCCCAAGACTCTCCTGCACAAGGTCGAGAAGGCGCTCATGCTCGAGACCGACGTCTCGGAGACGCCCAACGAGATGATCTTCCTCGTCAAGAAGTTCGGCCGTATAGGTCTTATCGGCGTCTACTCTGGCTACACCAACCACTTCAACATCGGTGCGCTGATGGAGAAGGGTGTGCGTTTCATCGGCAACGGCCAAGCGCCGGTCCACCTTTACTGGCACGAGATCCTGAACGACTACATCATCCCGGGCAAGCTGGACGTTACAACTTTGGTCACTCACCGTGTTGGTATCGAGGATTTCCCAGAGGTACGTTCCGCTCGAGAGTCTGTGTGAGTTTACGGAGGCTGACAGATGCAGCTGTACCGGAAGTTTGACGAGAGGTACGCCGGCGTTCAGAAGGTGTTCGTGGAGACGAAAGCGAGGTGAGTTTTCCGGAATCTGCCATGAGACGCATCTTATGTGACGTAGTGAGAAGCCCTCATCAGGATTCCCGCAGCTTTCAAAAGTGTCAGACTGGGCCGAGGTCGTCGTGTGAGCAGGACAAGATGGCTCGGAAAGGAAGGTGGGAACTGTTCGCAAGCAGCACAGGCAGCAAGCAGAGCAATCTTTATCGTATGAGCTCGATCGAGAGCTCACTCACCTTGTATTCAGTTGATACCAAATCACTGCATAGAATCGGATGGACGTCGGCTCCGATGTCCTTCATCTCATCACTGAAAGCCATCCAAAATGGCTTACCGAATCGTGTCCTACCAATCACTCGTTCTTTCTAAATAACGGAGTGGCGCATGGCATGGAGATGATGCGGGAGAGAGTCCGTCGATTACAAGAGGCCTACCGGGGCTACAGGAGCGAAGAAGATCTGGAAGTTCTTGAGGAGGAGACAATGGCCTAAGCGCAGGAGAAGTTGTGGTTCGACCTGAGCGAATGTTGGAGTTTGCCGCGGTATGGAGTAGAAAGGAGGAAGGAGTTCGTCATTCTCAAGCTGGCAAGGGAAAGTCCGCCCTGTCCATTGAGAGCTACTGAAAAGATGGAGGATGGAGTACGAGAAGCTATCATGGAGACGGAATTACCTAAGCTGCTTTTCTCCTAATGACATCCGGTTGATATTCAGTTTCTCTCCCTCTGTCCTTCTGTTTGTTCATCTCATCTCTCTGGGACTGACCCACTGAATAATTCGGTGAGTGTCTCAGCTTCTGGGAACATGTTCTTGGAGGATAAGCGTTGATGCGACAGACGATCACCTCGAGTGAAGGCAAAGTCATCGAACGGCGGAAGTTGGAGGGAGGGCAGATTCAACTTCTTGGTGCGCGCTCAGTCCGACAAGTCTGCTGGCCACCGATGACCACAGAACGCCTCGGCAGTCCCCTTCGACGGCCCAATCCCATTGAACTGCGATGTCTATGCAGCTCAGCCCTGAGCTGTGGTCCCTGGGTGAACATCGGTCACACGGCGGAGGAGGAGCCTGTGAAGAAGGCGTCGGCGTTCAAGCAGCCGACCCTCGCAAGTGCGCTTCGAGTGAATTCTGTAAGTCATTCTCGCCGACATGTTTCCTAATTTCGAATACAGGCGTTCTTCCTCGCTGCTATACCCCACCTGTATCATTCTCCCACATTCGACAATCTCGAACGCTTCTTCCCTGGCATCGATAAGTCCCTTCCTTCCTTCCCCCTTCCTTCCTCCGAGCCGGCTACGATGGACGAATAATGGCTCCTCCTTCGACATGGCAATACCAAGCAACTCTGCTTCCGATACGTTCACAGCTTGCACTTCCGCTTCAGATTCATCATCGACACTGACGGGTCCACCGAACAACGCCTCTCATGCTTCAACGACATGCCCTTGCCGGATGAGGCGGAGAAGCAGCCTCCGAAGCTCATCGAGTACGAGGGTAGCATCGAATGGGCCTGCTACCGCCTTCGTCATGCTAGCGGTGCAGCCATCATCATGCCTCGCCTCGAGGGTGTCCAGATTGGACACGCTATGCCAAACGATGACGACGATCATGAATGGTTCTTTCCCGCATGGGTAGAAGACCCGCCCCGCGGTACTGGTGCGAAAATCACACAGCAAGTATCCTCGGCTAATCCCATCCTTGCGAACGATTTCTTCGGAGGCTTCCTGCCGAGCGTCGTCATCTCCCACACGCTAGCTCATGACTGTTTCCAAGTCATCTGGGGGACGACTCATCGGATCGTCTTAAACGACAAGGAGCTCCTCGTCCTTATTTTCTACCAACTTTCTGAGAGGCGCATGAACCATTCGGCCCACGCGGTCGGGCGCAAAGATCGAGATTTACGGAGTTGCGTCTGAGAGTCGAACCAATCTACGACGAGTGTATGGCTACTATCGCGAACCGGCCACATCAGCAGATCAATGCGAACTCAGCGAGGAAGACCTTGAGAAGGAGGTATCTGAAGATGCATGGCACACCGTGACTCGACCGTACGACCTCCCGGAGTATACATGGAAGCGATTGAAAGACACCCTGAAGCTGGCAAGCGAGGCGCGGAATCTTGTCCGGTATGCGGAAAAAGCTGTTGGAGAAGGCGGGAAGATCCGAGACTGTAATATGTGCACAATCAATCGCGTCCAGTAGTTTGTACCTGATGGCCTGGTTGTCTCGGTGCGCTCCAGCTTTGTTGACAGCCTGACAGGGGAAACTGACGGTCTGAAAGGGTATCTCAATACCGGCGGGCACTCCGCGACGGTCGCTTTCAGTTGGCTCTACAACCTTTCCGCAATCACCGGGATCATCACTTGGTGGTGAGCCTACAGACTCTCCACCGTTTCACTGGTCTGACATCCCGCAGGACCATCCTCCTCTCATACATCCGATTCTACTACGGTCTCAAGAAGCAGGGCCTCCTGAGCACCCGAAAGTCCTTCCCGTATCGCGCCCCTTACCAGCCCTGGTTCTCGTTCTACGGCTTCTTCTTCTTCACCATCGTCATCATCGTCGTGAGTTCCGGCCGTCCCGTTCTTCGTGCGTCTAGACTGCTTACCCTGAACAGAACGGCTTCACCGTATTCCTCAAGGGCAACTGGAGCACCAGCAACTTCTTCGCCGCGTACATCACTCTGCCCATCTTTGCCATTTGCTGGGCCGGGTGGAAGATCGCCAAGAAGACCAAGATAGTCCCGCTCGCCGAGGTCAGTCTCTCTGCTTAGCCTGTCAACGATTTCGCACTGATCGTCCCTTGCCGCAGATCGATTTCACCACCGGTCGCCTGGAGCTGGACGAGATGGAGGCGCGCGACCAGGAGACCTATAAGGAGGACAAGTGGTACTCGAAGGTTTCGGGTATCCTCTTCTGAGCAGTACGCTTTCATGGGGTAGTCCGTGTCGTGGGAGATGCATGTTATGCGGTATCTCCACACTTTTGCAAGGGGTTCAAAATTGTATGACCACCAGGCTCGGTGAGCGCTTTTGACCGAGGGGGTGTGACATCTGGTCGCTGGGTAATCGGGTCTTATAGGAACGAGACCGCATCTACGATCGACACGGAACACATCAGGCATGAGACGGGGAGTGAGTCTGTCTAGTGAGAATTGAGGCTTCTCCATATCACCATATCTCACTCATAACGCACTTCGCTAGATTTTCAATAATGGTTTATGAAGCGGCGGTCCGAGGGCGCGGGAATTCCACCATCGGTTCAGCTGCGAGTTTCCACAAGTCTCCGGAATTTCCCTTCCGACATGTTCGGCGTATTGGCCATGATGAGCTTCTGTATCGTCTTTGAAAGAGTGAGCGAGTATCTGCGGTTCTGGGCTGGTGAGAGCCAGGCTGCTGAATGAGATCAATTCTATGTTTGAGCGTCTCAAATCCATGCTCACGTTGTCTTCGGAGCGCTACTCATCGTCAACGTACTGAAAGTCTTTCTTGCTCGTCAGGAGTTTCAAAAGAGATGTCTTGTCAGCGTGTGCGATCGTCTTTGCTCGTGATCGCCGGAGGGACGAGAAGCGGAAGCGCAAGGGTGAGGCATCCGCAGAGTGAGCGTCATGCGGATCCCGGTCGACCGTTGAGTTGATCTTGGCGCCGCATAGCCCCTTGGCCTGGTCAGGTCCAGGAGTGCCGGGTTTCGCAGCGAAATCAGCGTGCCACAAACCAAGTATGGTCTTTTGCTGTCGTCATACAAACGTCGTCCTTGGTCTGACGAGATTTTGTTGTTGCCGAAACCATCCACGTTCACACGGGGTTCATCCCATTTCTCTTCCAGCCTTAGCGTCTCTTCCTCATCAATAGTTCCACTTCAACCCTCACGATGTCTGCCATCGATCGACCCTATCCTTACCCCGTGACCAACTCCGACCTCATCCGCCTCCACTCCCTACAGAAGCATTTCGAAGCTGGATACTTTGCTCAAACCGTCTCGCTCGAATCCACGACCTCTGCCACCCCATCCGGACTGAGACTCGCTGCGCTTGGTAGGAAGGGACGGTCTGCGTGGGGACCAGCGACCGTGCTGACGGGTGGTAAGGAGGATGGAACGCCTGGAAAGGACGTGGACGCGACGGTCATTTACTACCTCCTCACGCCGGACTCTTACCGGGGGAAAATGCACATGAACCTCCATTCCGTAAATCCTCTCGACACCCCTTAATCCTGGACTTGCTGATGGATGATCTGTCGCAGCACATTCATCTCCACCACTCCGGCAGAGCACTCTACACCCTGATAGAGCCCCCTCAATCAAAACACGAGAAACCCACGATCCACCGCATCATCCTCGGACCCGACATCACCCGTGGCGAGGTATCCCAACTGTTCGTTCCAGGCGGATGGTGGAAGGTGTCCGAGATACCCGAGGAGGATAGATTATTGCTGGACGCGCCGGATTCGGGGAAGGAGCTGAAGGAGAGGATCGGGTGTTTGATTAGTGAGGTGGTGATTCCGGGTTGGAATCCGGATCAGCACGTCCTTATCGATGAGGAGAAGGTGAGGGTTCCTCTTCTCCTGACGAGAGAATATGAGAATTGGAGCTGAAGAAGATATAGCTCAAGGAGATGTGGGGAGGGCAGGAGGGGTGGGAGGTTTATGGGAAATATCTCACGTCGGGGCCCTAGGGCCCAGCTCAACCAGATGATGCTAGACGAGCGATAAATTCTCGTCATGCACAATGCATGTCTACCTCCCCTTCATCCACTCGTCAACCTGCGCCTGATCCACCCCATCTAACCGATGAACCAGGTAATCCACCTAAGCGTCACCCATCAGCTTCCTCTCTCCTCCTCAAGCGAGAAGGACTCACCTCCACATCCTTGGTCAACGGGATCACATAATCCTTATACATGTCCACAATCTCCCTGATATCAATCTTCCCCCTCATCCCCATCTCCTCATCCGGCACCACCACCACCCGTCCATCCGCGTCCATCTCACCGCCGTACAGCCTCGCTTTATTCTCCAGCCGGACCAGCAGGCGCGCTTCCACTTCGGGTTTGTAGATGAGGGATGTGAGGGCAGAAGTGTTGGGTGGGGAGGAGAGGATGTGGGGGATGAAGTCGTGGGGTGCGGAGAGGAATTTGCTCTCGGATACGAACATACCTCATCCCGTCAGCCCAGGCTGGTATTGGATTGGGAGTTGGCTTGATTCACCGAAGTGTATCCGCCGACTGAGAGCCTGGAGAACCTCGACGTCTCGTGTCGCAGCACTTCCATAATTCCCATCATCCCCCGCAGCACAGATACCGGGAGCTATCCGCTCGACGTAGAATCTCAGGATTCGGGAATTGGCGTTGACGGAGGGATGAGATGCTGCGGGGTAGTGGAGGAGGGGTGGGTAGGCTTGGGGGGCGATCACGGGTTTGGGGAGGTGGGTGAGAGGGACGAAGGGGTGTTCGTCCGGGCTGTCGGGGGTTCAGCCAGTTACCATTGACGAATAGCTCGGCAGACCTAGTGTATCGCCGTGCTTTGGCTGGAGGATGAATCACATCAGTAGCTGGATGTTTGTTGCATAAGAGGTCCCACCTACCGTGGAAGCTCTCGGTCTCAAACAAGAACCACTCCAACCAACTCCCCTCGAACCCCATATCCGCCTTGAACGCCCCAGCCTCATAGATCCGTTTGTTCAGCGCGAACTGAGCGCGCTCGATCAAAGCTGACGGAGCGCATCAGCTTAGCTCAGACGAGCTCGAGGTCAGAAATGTGGGGACCTCGCGCACAGAAGATGATGGTGTCCTCGAGACGGATGAGCTGATTCCGTATCCGGTCAAGCGAGAGGAGCTCGGACACGTCGGCGCCGGAGGTGAAGTTCATGGCGACACTCGACTTGGGAAGCGAGTCCTTTCGGACGCAATAGAACAAGAGTTTTGAGGCGTTGGGGGGGGGGAAATAACCAGTAGGAGCAACGCGACGACCTATCTGATTTCGGGCCGAAAAATGAATTTGGCTCAAACCCGGTACACAACAGTCGTCTCGAATACCGCCCAACGAGCTGGATGCAGGCAAGAGATATGCGAGAAATGATTAACTGATGACATGCATGCTATACTCCTCCTGCGTCTCCCTTCTGAAATCGTCCCCGCATGTCCTCGGATAACCATTCCACCGGGAAGCCTCTCACACCTCCCACGTCTGGCCTAGCCTTCATCGCCTCCGCCCGCTGCCACACATTCTTCCCCTGTCTATGATGATGTTTCCGTTGCCTAGCTAGCAAGTGCCGCATATCGATCGGTATGTCCGCGGACAAAGGTGAATTCGAATCCTGAATGCCCCAATCCCGATCAGCATCGGTACAATGGCGAGAAGACAGGTGACTGACATCGGCAGCTTCGACGAGCTTCTCGAGAATATCCGACGCAGACTTCCGATTCATCCTCGGGTTCCTGAACCTTTCTTCACTGATCTTGACCCATCCCTCCCGGCCAATCGCTTGATCCCCGCCATTATACCCCTCGTTCCCCTCGATGTCCATCTCTTTCGCCCCAGGCCGGCCAGGCGACCATCGCGGTCCGGCGAGGAGCTTGAATCGATGCATCGCTTCGGGTGTCGAGAAAGGTAGGCCAGCAACGGGGGTAAGAAGGACTCGTTTCGCATGAACGGGTGAGAACGGATCGGAAAGGTCGATAATAGAAGTTATCCGGATTGGCGAAGTGGGCGGGGTAAACGGTTTACTCTGAGCTCGTAGGATCTTGTCGTTCGCCTCCACCTTCCTCGCTAGATCCTGAGCCTCTTTGATAGCTTCCAGCCGCATCCATCCTAGCGATGTCGGCTCGTCGAATTGGAAAGTCTGCAGATCTTTCAATCGGGGTATTCTCTTTACTCGCTCGGTCTTTCGACGGGCAGCACTGGCGGCAGCGGTGAGAGGTGCGGCAGAGCTGGAGGAGGACGAGAATTGGCGAGTGATCGCTCGGGCTGCAGAGGTGTTCATGATGGTTGATTTGGGTGGTCGACCCTGCGGAAAATTCGTTGGTGACACTGGATGCTATTTGTAGGTTTAATTACGGTTCGGCACGCCTAATGGCTAATGGTCTTTGAGACTGCCTTTTGACCATCTGTTAGTCCAGAGTCCTGCCAATGTGACTCTGCAACTTGGAAGCTTATCCTTTTAATGCTTGGGTACGTCTTGCTTCGGGACGAGTGCCTAGACTTGCCTGAATAATGATATGCACAGCTCTTCGAATCTGTCCAAAACTCGATCCTTGGCGACGACTTTCCCGACCGGTCGATTGTTTTGCATCTTATAAGAGTTCGTGCACTGCGAAGAAGGTCAAGACGATAGGAATCAGCCGGATGATTTTTCGATCACCTTCGGGAGATTCCTGAGACCTGAGACGCAAACAACTGGAAATTCTTCTCACGCATCGCTCGAGTAGGATGAAGTCTGCCTTCGACGGTCCTCACCATGTCGTCAAGGAGTTCCTCCTTCGCAAAGCTGTTCCTCCACCTCGACAGATTCAGGCACGAGAGACCTTGAATAGCTACCGCAGCCTGGTGCCAAGTTCATCGGTCAGCGTCATGCGTACACCCGAAGAGCGAAGGATTTTCGAAACCGACCGGAAAGGCAAGAAGCGTCTGAGGGTTTCCGAATCCGCCGGGTTTCCTTCACCGCGATCATCGGAGGGGCCGACCCGGCATATCTAGCTCGCGCAGTACACGCGTGATACTGGGCGCGATATGGCGACGCCAGTCTCGACCCGTTTGGTCACCCCTCCATAAAGCTCGAATGGGCATCTCACATCGATCCAAAGTCCCACATGCGCTGTGCTGTCCAAATGGCTACTTCTTGTATCTCATCGCTTGGGTCTCTGCGAAGATCAGAACCCTCACACAACCTCGTCACTTCCCCTCACCTCTCCCATCGACGATCGGATGAAGCAGGCACTCCATGTCCAATCGCGCACGTCATTTCCTCTTCTGTAGAGGATATGAGCGATCCACCGGGAATGTCGCGCGTCTCGCTTCCAACGTCTTCCTCCTCCCTCACAGACATTCGGATCGAAAACCCTGTATCTGCGCAACCTTTGCCCGGTTCGGCTCGTCGGAGAGGCGGGACCAGCGAAGACCTCATCGATCTGACCGAGGACGATCCTCCTCTCATTTCGCCCATTCCACCCAAAGCATCCGAGCCTGAGCAGGTGCTACGGTTTCCATCAGGCTTACCGCAGTTCCCGGCCGATTCTGCCGTCTTCACCGTTTTCGATCTCCCTTTCCGCGGTCGAGTAAATCTCTGTTCATACCTTGCAGCCTGAGACGCATTGCATCTTACATGACATCTATGCATTCTGGACACCGAAGTGCCCGAATTATGGGGAGTACAGGGTATGCTCCGATCTATAATCCAATTATCTATGACATTTACTCCAATACTCAACAATTTGAAGCCACGCTTCGCGGCTTCCGAAAAGGGGTGAAGAATCACTGCTCGCGCTGTTGCCGTAAGAGCAAGCAATTGAGCTGAAGCATTAAGATCGTTACCGCCCCGACTCTCTCCGCAAAGACCCTGCCTCTATCCCTCACATCCCCCTCGAAGTTGCTCTTCATAGCGATGTTGATACACACCGCTCCCTCCTTCAAGCTGGACGTCGCGATCTTGTAGGATTCGCTCGGAACAGCGGAGATGGCGACGTCACTTATGCCCAGAATCGTAGCGGTGTCGAGCTCGGTGCGAGATGGCAGGATAGGGTACGGGTTGGTAGATCTGCGATGAGGAGATATCGAGGGAGAGGACGAGGGCGGATTCATTGGCTAGCATCGCAGCGAGGGGACGACCGACGGTCTCAGATCTACTCGTAACCGTTAATCATTGCAATGGACGGGTCGACAACCGCACGAACCTGTTGATTACGGTGATGATCTCGCCGTTCAGCCTCTGTCCGGCTGGTGCAGAAGCCTCATACACCCCCTCAAGGGATTCCAAGATGAGAAGCACCACCAGAGGGGTGCAAGGATAGATGATGGCGTCGCTCATGGAAGTCGAAAGCTCGGCGAGAGATGGTGGCGCTGCGGCGTAGGATTCGCTAAGGTTCTCGGAGTGGACGCCTTCGACGTCGACTCGTGGCGAGATGAGTGCGCGGAGCTCGTCATCCTGTTCGATGTCGAAGTCTGAGCCTCTTTCATATTTCTGGGCGGTTGGACGTACCTTCTCTGGCCCGAAAAGAGGGAAGTAAACGATCAAACTATCGACATCTTCGTCCTCGTTGATCTCCGCGATAGCCCGCTTGACCACCTCGAACCCCTCATTATCGCCCATGTCGCGACATGCCGAGATATCCCGCTGTTTGAAGCTGATCCCGTTCGCCGTGCAAATCTTGGTGGTGAGCGTGGCGTACTGATGACAGCCTTGGTCCCGTGTGGCCAGGAGCCCGATGGACTCCGTAATTCACGGGCGAGGAGCGCTTTGATCGGAGCGGCGACCGATGGGACGAAAAGGACGATTCCAGGTATCCGGACGTCGAGAGGCTGCGCGTGACGTCGATCTTGGGCGAGCTCGAAGAAAGGGGTCTTATCTCTGGGTGATTCGACGAGAGTGGATGATGAGGAGATGGTCGAGCACGTCGAGGTGCGCGACAGGCTGCCTCATTGTAGGAAGCTAGTCTGGAGTGGGTCAATGATTGAGACGTCGGAGAAGATTACGCCCGACATGATGGGAATCAGGTAAGGTGAGCGATGGTGAGATTTGAGATATTTTTAGGTTTTGAGACGTATGAGTATGCTCGTTCAGTGTATCGAGAGCTTCGCCTTATATTCTACATGCATCAGCCTTCGCGACGGGGTCTGCTGAGGATAACGGCGATGGCGAGCCATGCTTTGTTTGCGCGCAAATATCGATCCGGTCCGGCCATGGTGATCATCTAGCATCTCATCTCCCGCCACGCAGAATATAAACAACGCACTCTATCATGCTTGACTCAGATATGCATGATCTCGCCGATCATGTCGACGACAGCCTCGGTGCCGACGAAATCGCTGTGACTTCCGCCCGTTCCTCGCCAGGTGATGAGCTCGCTCTTGCTACCATGGTGACCGGGTGATGGTGAATTGTCCATGTCCCGCAATTTTTTTAGTGCTTGTCTTGGATGCGTTACCTCCCTCCTGCAGAATGGAGGTGAGAGTATAGATATGTCTTTCGTTGATGAGCTCGTCGTCGGTCGAATCAGTCAGAAGGATCGGGCAAGTGATATCCTGCAAAATCAGACGAGCAATGGGTGTGAGGGGTGAGCAGCTTACACGGATCCGTTCGTCCAATGCCCATTCCTCGGTCATGGTGCTCTCCAAATACCCTGTGGCCACTCCAGCGCGGGTATCTGAGAGATTGAAAGATACTCTGCAGGCCAAGAGCCCGAACCATCCACTCTGTCGCCCCACAAAACTTCGGGGATCCTTACGAAGCTTCAGCTAGCTGCCTGCCGCTATCAAGTCCCCATACTCGGTGAAGAGGGTCGGTACTGTGGTAGGTGATCCATTGATCACGAGACACCTCGGCTCAACCCCTGTTCAAGTTCCATCAGGAATTATCCGTTCATTAATAATACCACTTGCCCTCCTTCTCCAGATTCCTGACGAGATCCGCCGCGATGGAGCCTCCCAGGCTGTGTCCCAGGACGCCAATCATCTCCTTGGGCTTCTTTTCGGGAGAGTCCCGCTGGAGGATGCCGTTGAGATAGTCCCAGGCCGAGCGTGCATCATCGAAGAAGCCCTGCTCTGTTGGAACACCGGGAGATAGACCATATCCACGGTAATCGATTGCTAGGATATTGCTGCCGGCTTATGAGCTGATCAGACTTTCTTGGTGTCGTGACGACGCACCAATCGAGACGAGATGCGATCAGAGAGAACGCCCGAACACGATGAGGACCAGCGACAGTCCAGCCCTTCGTTTCTAAGTCTTCCTCATATCATCGGGTGACCTGAACTGACAGTACCGTGGAAGAACAGGATTGTCGGCCTCTCTGAGAATGCCTTTTCGAAAATCTCGTCAGAGAATGGCTCAGTCGGCTTCTCCTTTCAGAGTCTCTGGTAGTACGAGAGCGGACTGCAAGAGCATAAGAGACAGGAAAGGTTTCATGAGGACACGCTCACAAGGTGTGCCACCCTTGTAGCTTGTTACCGTCTCTCCTTGAATCCAGACGTTGCGGACGGAGAATGCTGCGAGACATATGAGCTGATGAGTACTCAAGTGGAAAAATGGTGTCACGGGCTGCACCATGGTGTGTGATCGTCGATCTTCTCAAACGGATCCGCAGATCGAGTGTACAGCTGCATAACCCGCTCGACATTCCGGTCGTGAGTCAACCTAGACGATAGCACTGTCAAAATTCTACTCGAGGAGGTACCTCACTCTCGCTGGACATCCGGCCTCGTCAAGCTCGCCAATTTGAAGACGTTCCAGACAGCATATCCCGTGAGTAATGCCACCGGGACAAGCGCAGCTGTTTGTGGAGGGATGTCAGAGAGCTTTTCGACGAGGGCGGGCATGACTTCGCCTTGTTGAGTGAAAGTAGAAGAGAAGAATTCATTACGTCAGACTTCTTAAAGGAATGATGGATGAAACGTTGTAGGGTTGCAGGCCCGAATAGCTGTCGGGACCAAACCGATCGTATTTGGCGTGGAAATGAGATAGTACAGGTTGGTCCCGACAGCATTGGACAACTAATCTTCGACATCGCCGCGTGGCATGTATAAGCTCTGCAGAATTCCGTCTTCCCGCACTGCTAAACGCAGTTTTTGAGAGGCGGTAGCCTCGGCCAGAAGCACTCGCCAACTCGATACAGAATGTCGACCCCATGACAGATTGACCTGGACATCATGTCACTCGTACGTGTGATTTCTTGAGAATGTTCTGGCATTCTCCAGCAACTGACTGTGATCGTCATAGCTCCTTTATACCTTAGACTTCAAGGTAGACAATGGTGTGAAGATATCCCTGTTGATGGGCGTGATCGGCCTTCGAGCTCAAAGGACCCCACCTGACGAACCGCTAAAGACCGAGCCGGACGCACAGCGATCGACTTGATTATATCATTTCTGATTCCACAGGTTTCCACTGACTGCTCTCTCATTCTACTTTGCTCACGACTGTCATCTTGTGACCCAACTTGCAGCTCAGACATCGTTTCCAACGCGTCATGGCATCCCTTACCCCACCTTCAGAATCCGGAGAGGCGAAATTATCCTCCCCACCCTCTTCCATCTCCACCTCGACGCACCAAAAAGCATTCTCCTTGTCCTCGCTCAACAAACCGGACGTCTCGGCACCCGAGCAGACCGGGAAGGAAGGTGAAAAGGGCAAAGTCAGAGGTCTGTTTGGCAAGCTCGGACCTTCCAAGAGGAAACCCAGCTCCGGTTCGCTCTCCATCTCCAACGATGACAAGCCAATCCAATCCCCACCCAGTACCGTAACAGCCACCCCTACCCCTTCCACCGAACAGCTGAAGGTCAAAACCGCGCAGTCCAGCACTGTCACTCCATCTGGCACTTTAGCCATTCCGAATGACTCGGATCTGTTCCGACAGTCACTCGTTAGCGCACAACGTGCCGTCGATCATCTATCTTCCATCAACACAATTCTCACAGGTGTTGGAGCGGTGACTTCCTTGGGCGCCGGATGGGTTCCTGGGCTGGCGCAGGGTGTTCAGCTCGTTCTGATGATGTTGGACCAGGCGAAGACTATCAACGTGGGGAAAGTTGCGGCGATACGTCTGGTCAGTCTAACCCCGTTGTTCGGCGCTGTGATAGGTGATATGCGTCCTCGGTCATCCCTCCCTTTCCCTTTGTCTACGTCCGTGCAGTGCTGATCCGTCCAGGTGGAACGATCTGCAGCGGTACTAGCCGCTGTGGAACAAGCCGTGATTGACGCGCATGGCGTTGTGTTTCCTTCCATGGAAGCGAATATCGGCCAGCTTCTGCAGTGAGTCTTACGGCACCGTTCGTTTGCGTAACTTCTGTCTGACTTGAGGATCGCAGAAATCTCCATAATACCTCATACGTCTTGACGAAGCAGGTCGATCGTCCGTTCCTCAAGCTGTATCTACATGCGAACGATACTGCCGGGCAGATCACCAAAGCCACCGAGGATCTGCAGGACTTCATCGTTATGTTTCAGGTGAGCAATTCAGTGGCGAAATCGAGGATACGACCTGACCCTCCCTGGTCAGTTACAAGCGCTCATTTCCACATCTGGGTGGCAGGAACAGTCTCGCCTGGATCATCAGCACGACCTCGAGGTCTTGGTCCAGAAACTCGACGAAGGGCGGAAGGATGATCAAGCGATGTTAAGCCTTCTGCAAATGAAAGGTGAGCTTCCTTGGCTCATGTAGACATCTCATCGACGTGAAATTTAGCCGAACAACAGCAAGAGGCAATGAAGACCCTGCAACGCACGCTCGACTGCCTCCTCGCTATCCAGGGACATCAGCACATCGAGCAGTACTCCACATCCTCCATGTCTGGACCCGATTCTCCAGCCCGATTGGACGAAGGCGATGCTCACCCCGTTCCCTTTATTCAGATGGACTCGAAGCAGATCTCGGCACCAAAGTCGATTGAAAACCGCCAGCTAAGTCAGCTTGACTTGACAGCATCTTTGTCGAGAGCCCAGGGTCCTGAAGAAGCGGGAGACATGACGGCATCAAGCATAGATACTGTGCAGAGCCACCGGGACTTCTGCGAAAGAGCGCTAGACGTGAGTTGCCTCTCACCGTGGACAAACAATGCTGACGTCTCTCCAGGTCCTCCGGCGTACTTCATCCGGGACTGATACGGGAGTACCGGACGTGAGAGCTCTATCGATTTCCCGACTTGGGACTGACCTTGAAATAGTGGACGATCACGTCACTCGAGGTGTCGCATGAAGAGAGAATCAGGTGAGCTTCGTTCCGCTGGTATTCAACCTTTATTGATTTGCGTCGAAGCTCGGGATATTTCTCCGTGGTTTGGCGAGGAAGGTGGCAGAAGCAAGCGGTTGCCATTAAGGAACTCAGCTCAACCACAGATCGTACCCTCTTCATCAAAGAAGTGGAAGTCTGGCGACAATTGAAAGACAGCGTGTTCATCCTTCCGTTTCTTGGGGCGTCCAGTACAACGGGTCCTCCACCGTGGTTCTTTGTCAGCCCGTACAGTTGAGTCAGCTTGCCACCATGTTAATAATACTGACAAGGACGCAGTGATGAACGGTAGCATCCTGAACTATCTCCGCAGTGATGCTGGGATCCAATCCAATAAGACAGCACTGGTACATCAGATGGCACAGGGTATGGAGTATTTACACTCTCGTGACATTTTGCACGGCGACTTCAAGGTTGGTCCTATCCAGTCCGCTGTATGCCGATCTGACTCCTTTTTTTGATGAATTCTCAATCAGGCAGGCAATGTGCTTGTTACGGACGTCGGACAAGCCATTATTTGCGACTTTGGACTGAGTCAGCTCAAACTCGACATTTCCATTCGGTCTCGCAACGAGCCAGCAGCACAGCACGCCATTGCGGGTACAATGCGCTGGCAGAGTCCCGAGCGTCTGGCTGGTGGGCGACTGACGTGGCAGTGCGATGTGTACGCTTTCGCCATAGCCGTCTATGAGGTGAATTCGCACTGTCCAATCCGAGTACTGATGCCTCGCATAGGTGTTTACTGGACAAGTTCCCTTTGGCTACGTTGATGACAATGCGGTCAGAACGAGTATCCAGAGTGAGCAGTCTGAGCATCTTTGACAATAAAGTATGCTTATGCTTGTAGAGGGGGACCGACCACTAAGACCCCAGAACGTGTCAGATGCTATGTGGACCTTGGTCACCTTGTGCTGGAGTCAAGATCCCAATGATCGGCCCAATTTCGAAGACGTCAGCCAGCGGCTCGCTGCGATGTACAAAGCTCCTCATTCGCAGGCGACCGGTCAGTCCATAACTGAGATATGATAGGGGCGTTGACGAAGGTGTTGTAGCTTCAACAGAGATGAGTGAAAGCAGTATATACATCACCGGTACTGAGGACCCGGTCCTTGATGAGCAATGGTAAGTCATCCTCAGCAGCATCCAGGTATCGTCTAAACAGTTCACAGTGCGATCTCGCCCGAATCCAATACCCTTCCGGTTCCTGACACGCAGGACAGCAACTCCTCTCTTTCGGAATCATTCCAGACTCTACCAGCCGATCCTGAGAATCATCTGTCCTTCGAGTCCGATCGCGCTGAGAGGTATTACCGACACTACCTCGGCCACGACTTCGACGATCGCTTGACGCTACCGCTCTGGTTCCCCTCAGCGATTTCGCTTGGTTCCGTCGGGTATGTCCGTCATGGGCAATTCATCAAGCTCATGGACGCGCATCATCCTCCGCTCGAAATCAAGGAGCTTCCGCCGATGCCGTATCTTGACGAGTTCAGCTCGCTCCAAACCACAAAGGTACCCGTCAATGTGCGGAATGCTGCTGAGAGGGGTCTGGACATGGTCAATGCCTTCACTCATTTCATTCGTACCAGCGGAGAAAGGTCGAAGTGAGTCGGCCTTATCCCAGTGGAGATGATCTGACATGTTTTTTCAGGAAAGCAGTCAGCCGACGCATTTCGCATCCGCTGAGGCCCGGCATGAAGCAAGCATCCCTCGTGGTCGATGACGGTGTTTTCGAGATCTTCAAATCTTTTTCCGAGGCGAGAGCCTATCTTATCGTGAATATCGACTGGATCTTGCACCATTTTGGAGATAGTCATGCCATCGCCAAGGAGGACGTGATTGTGGTGAGTCTCCCTTGCATGGGTACAAGCTGTCAGATAACGACAGTCGCCTCAGGTCGTCGGAACCCTTACAGCCCAGAACTATGCCATGATCGTCAGCAACTTCGCTCCCAGGACGACCCTCACCTTCAACGTTCACGCGAAGCCCATGCTCAAGGAACAATGGGGTACATGGTCGATCAACAGCCAGCCGCCAAATGTCGATATCACAAAGGCGTTCCAGTCAACTACGCCGCCGAATTCTCAAGCTGCTTCGCGAAGGCCAAAGTCCCCAAAGGGGGTGGACGAGCAGGACCTGAAATTCACTTGTAAAGTCTCGAGCATATCAGACTCGCCGATGTGAGTACTGTCGTCAATGCCTACCGCTATCTTCTGCTAATCGAAATGATATGCTCTTCAGGGAAGCCGTACTCCTCGCCAAGCTTAGATTCCCTCCCGGCGGCACGGACCCTTCTCTTTATCCTTGATGAATTGAGCGAGCTGATGCGGTCTCTGGAGGATGGACTTTACATTACGCCATATCACGACGTTGTACATGATTGACACGTCAGAAGGTTCTGCAGATGCCGGCTGATCAGATGGTCGCTTTCTCTTCACTCGCTGAAATCGCCATACAGTCTGCGATTGGCATCTAGAGCACGGTGGAAGGGGTGCATTCTCCCCATCTTTCGATTTGGCACTCCCCGTCGATTGATTATATGCATATTGATCGCCACAATTACTTGTCCATATGGTACAGCCAAACCAAGGCTCCTGCTCCTATATAACAACGAAGGAGATCAAGCGTGACAAAATAGTGTAATTGACGTCGAGATATAGACAGATGCTAGGTGACAATATCCACAACCCTCAACCCCGCCTACTCTTGCCAGAGGGTATCCCTATGCTCGCCGAAGCCGAGCTCCTCGCCCGACCTACTCCCATCGCCATTCTCCTCGTGGTCCGACACATCGCTCCTTGCCCTCTTGGTACCCCTGACCTCGCTCATCCCGTCCCACGGAGATTGAGCGGGGGCGAGTGTAGCAGCCGTACCCGGGACCTCGCTCGGTCCAGCAGCAGGCATCTGCCCCGTCATCGGGACCTGATCCTCCCCATACAGCGGAGGCTGCGGCTCGTGATGCGGGTAAGCGTACCCGTGACTCATGATGTGAGGGGTATAGTGATCCTCGGGCGAGGCCATTGCGACGCTGACGGTTCGGGTCACGTTGGAAGCGATCCTCGGACGGTTATACATGGGGAATGGTTTGATAGCGCGGCCAGAAGGCGGTTGGTGCCGCTGCTGCTGCTGCTGCTGCTGTTGCTGTTGCTGGTAAACTGACGGCGGTGGAGTAGGGAGGGTCAAGGTGACATGGGCGAGGTCACCGGCGGGATCGTTCTGCGCCATGCCGGGGCGCCACTCGATCATCCCTTGGTCGATCGGTGGCCACTTGTTTTTTCCCACCACCCTAGTGTCTTCGTGAGATATGAGACGGCTATGCTTGTGGATAGACTTACTTGTCGAGGATATCGCGACGAGTATACTTGTAGTTCTCACACCTCTCCACAATCTTACGCCTGACATCCCTCACAGCGATTCGGGTATTATACTCCAGCTCGGTCCATCTCTCCTCTGGCCCCTCGTACTTGCGATCACATCTCGCCGTGAAGTTATCGAGCTGAGCAAGCACCCGACGTCCCTTCTGGAAGTAGCTACGCAGGCTTTCCGCTTTCTCGGTGGGCGTGCAGGTGGAAGGGATGGAACCGATGAGCGGGACGGAGTCGCAGTTGATCGTGAGATCGTTGTTGAGGGTATAATAGAAGAGCGGGAAAAGGTGAGGGATCTCAGGGTAGACTTCAAGCAGACCCCAAAGGGATAGCTCTACTTTGCGGACCGACTACGCATCATCAGCGAGTGTGGCGGAGATGGAAGGCAGTACTGACCCGATTACTGGTGTATTTGCGACCATATGAGTGCTTCGACGCCCTCGAGCGTTTGGTCGGACGGAACTCGTCCTCCTCCTCAATCCCGAAGTCCTGCCCGGACGAGTACTCATCTTCGCCTTCACTGTCTTCCGACATAGGGACGCCATCGAGATCGGCGTACGAGACATTTCGATGGAGAGAAGCGATACGTGGCGAAGCTCGCACTAGAGGACTGGATCAGCGACTAAGAAGCCGCGACTGGATGTCGCCGCTGACCTGGACCCTCACTGAAGATACGCTTCCTCTGAGGCGTCGATGCATTGTGGGACCTCTCGTGGCTGATCCCGCCAATATTCCGGGAACGCACGAACTAAACCGGCGAGTCAGGCTCGACCAGAGATGTGAGGAAACAGACTCACTGAATTACCGGCTGCACCCAAGCCCACATTCTCGAGCAGCTTCTTGTTGTTCATGATCTGAGCTGCCCTTTCTCGCTCGTACTCGGTATCGCCGTGCAATCCGACAATGTCAGGCTTGGTCTCACCCCGCTCGGCAGAAAGAGCGAAATGCTCAGTCGAGTAGCCACGGCTGAAGTAGTCACCCTCGGGTTGCGGGTGCAGACCGAGACCGAGGCCATGACCTAGAAGGTCGATGTTAGGAGTGAAGGTGCCGGGGTAGAATGGCCTGTTGCGACCGAGCGAGTCGGAGACCTTGCGTAGCTCCTGCTCGGAAGAGTTGAGTCGATCATGACGCTCCTCGTAGTGAGGAGTGAGGAGGCGGTGACCGACATTATGTGGCGCATCGCTCGCCCCGGATGTCGAGCGGGACATCGGGTAGCTATTTTGATTGAACAGAGCGGGATTGATGTGCCGCTGCTCCGGGTCTTGGAAGTTGAAGGATGGTGGTGGGATTGAGTAGGCGCCCGCGCTAGGAGGAGCATCGTTCGGCAGCGTCGCGGAATGTGGCGAAGAATAGCGAGACGAGATAGTGTGCTCTGTCGCCGAAGTCATCGGATGACCATGAGAAATCGTGCGGATCATCGCGTGCGAGTGACGCGAATCGAAGATCGGTGTATTCGATGACCATATTGGTATCGGCGGGGTGGTATTGGGAAGGCCGCTCATGTAGCCTTGGTGTGGGGGAGGCAGGGGTAGAGAGAGCCCCGAGGGCTGATATTGGTGGAACGGCTGAGGATGCGAGGACGGATAGGCGGAGAGAGGGTGTCCAGAATCCGCGTGGTTGGGCGCAGGCGAGAAGTTGCCACCCGGCTGAATCTTGAGCGATTCTTGCGAGATCGGGCGCCTGATCCTCGGTGACTCGGCAAGGGAGGAATGGATACCTTGGTGCGTCTGAGGACGCGGGGAGAAGTCGAAAGCGGATTGGAGGTGGACAGACGCCATATCGCAAGTGGCGAAATCGAGATTCGGGCGACCGAGATTTAGTGGCCGTAGAGTACCGAGAAACGCTCCTCGACAGCGGTAGAGAGGTTTGGTCGCAGAATGACAAGTCCAAGTGCTGCAAGGAGTTCCGTAAAGTTGATCAAAGGACAAAAGCGAAATAGTAAAGGCGTGAGGAAAAGAGGGGGGGAAGGGGGTTCGAGGCTTCCGTTAAATGGACGGTGGGTGATAAGCGACCGCAGCTGTAGTCCGGGCAGAAACACGTTAGCTCCTGATGGAAAGCAGCATCGCCACCTCCTTCGCCGAAGCATCATGTTTCACTCACCCGGATTCGGCCTTGGGCCAAGTACCCCACGACGCGGGAGGAGAGAGGTATCGCTCGACTGCGGCAGTATAAAGGAAGCGCGCGATGGGTGGAGCGGATTCGGCGCCAACGGCGGAAGCGGTGGAAAGTTCGTGAAAGGTGTGTTGTAGATCCGGAAAGGGAGCCGTCAATGGAGTTCACGGGGATGCATTGACGGATGGTGTACGGATATTTGAGGGGAGATGGGTCGAAATGGCGGATGCAGGCGTTGGCGATTCGCGAAAGGGGTCGTTTGGCAAAGGAGAGTCGGACCGAGTCAAAGGAGGGACCAGCGTCAGCGCGAACCTCATGACTTTACCGGCACGGGAAGGTAGGGATGGGTGCCAGAGGAGAGAGAGCTGTTGAGAATAGGTGGACAGGTTGTCATGTCAAAGGAGTCCATCGACAGATGCACGGGAGTGGAAAGGGGAGATATCATCTCAAAAGAACAAGGCGGAAACGGCAGGATGATCTGAAAGGACACCAGATGTGTGAAAGCTAAGGGGAGGTAAGGAGAACAGGCGTGACTGAAGGCTCAAATTGACAGGGAGGGGTTCCAGCGATGATGCAATTCTACGCACCTTTCGGATCTGCCAGAATAAAGGCGCCGCTGTTCAGATTGTGTACCTGAATTTCGAAGCTGAGTGCTTTGTAGTGGAACCGTAACGACCGGAATGCCTTGAGTTGAGTCGAGGCTTTTGAGATGTTGGGAACAGCGTCCGGAAGTCTCGCAAGAGCTGTAGGTGGTCTAGATTGATTTCGGGTGTCCCCCTATCGGACGTCAATACCGAAGTAGAAGTTCGTCCAACTTTGCTTTCGTTGGGTTGTTCGTCGTCGTCGAGAGAGACAGGAGACCGACGAGGGAAACACTCTGGACGGGGAGGGAAGTTGTGATATGGTGTTTTACGGAATGTGTGTGTGGGTGGTCGGCGGCGATGCCGGCGGCTGATGAACCCTGTCATTTCTTTGGTCAGGACTCGGTTTTGAGCAATGAGCACATGCAAATCGCGCGTGGGTAATGAATCGGTTGAATCGAGATGCGATGTAAGATGGGAAGGTTAGCGCGGCTCACTGCTAACGGGAGTATGGGCGTTGTCGGGGTCCTTTGAGGTTCCGAAGCGGATGTATAATCGCCTTTGGGTTGATGGAACTGATCCTTTGGGTCGATACTGATTGTCGAAAGGGAGCAGGTCAAGAGGTGGAAAGGAATGTAGTCTAGCAGATAAATCGCGGAGATGGCGATCAAGTCATTTGACATGTCAGCTCGAGAAAAGAAGCAAGTTGCGCCCTAATGACGTGTTTGGCGATGTAGACGGTCAGTTGCCTCCTCCTCCAACTCGTGCCTCGCCAAACAGTCGTTTCGGAGCCCCAAATTCTCGCATCAATGCTGTCATCCGCTTGATCCATCGCCATCAGGGGCACCGGGAGACCACGAGCTCGGGCTACCGCCGGCCAGTTGTATTTGCCGCTGCTCTCCTCTGATGGCTCGCCAGGAACCTTGTGTGTGAACGGCATGAATTGATCAGCGTCAGTCCTTGGGGAGGCCAATCTCCGTCGTTCAACGTGCCGCGGCTCGGATCAAATCGCTCGTTTCGAACCTTGTTCTTCGGGACAGATAGGATCATGCATGCGATGTCTGCTGGCGGTGAACGATAAGAGATGATGGATGAGATATACAAGCCAGACCGTCCACCCCCACGTCTGCCGCCGAATCCGCCTTCGATACGCCGTCCGAAAGCTTGATCGGTTGCTCAGGGGTCAAACCCACTCGGCTGGGTGGAGCGCCGGGAGCAGGGACCTCCTGATCTTCCCAAGGGGGGCGGGGACGAGTATGTTGCACAAGAGCACGGTGTGCTGGTGGGGATCCGGCGCTTCGAGATGTCATGGCAAATAGGTGTATGTCCGGATGTTGAAGCTAGGTCGCGACGAGTTATCGATTTGACATCGCCATCTTTGCCTGTTCTCGGATCCCCTTAAGTTGAGTTCGGGTCTCGTCACCGCTGATAGGTCACACGGATATCGATAATGTCCGAGATATCGGTGGATTCTGGGCTGGAATTGGACTAAGATGTGATGTAGGTGATGTGGCGGATGTCCTGGGCGTTGCCGGGTATACATGTGTGTCTCGTATTATAGTGATGGGTCGCGTCGGTATCGATACAATGTCGCCAGTCTCGCCAACACCCTACTCTCTCTCACTGTCGTCCTCTCCCTTCTCCCCAGTACGCCTTATACAGACACCGCACAAGCTCGTTCATATGAGGACACGGATGTTGCGCGGGCGATGCGACGTTTGGCAATGGCATGTGATGTGAGGCTTGGTCGGGCGAACGGGACAGGTCGAAGGATGATGAGCGGGATGATGAGGAAGATGTGGAGTGGTGATGTGGGAAAGAAGGGCGGGAGAGGAGTGGTAGGGGGCTGGCGATGGAGGTCATGACGATGTAACGGTGATAAGGCAGCGAGTCAAATCTGTTTCTGAGTGGTGGATTTGGGTATGAATGATTGATGAAATCGGAATGCTCAGATCCGTATATTTGACACCATCGGAGTTGACCGCACGCGTCCCGGAAGTCGGCCCGCAACCATTACGCGGTCGGCAATTGTGGAGCCCGAGAAGCCGAAAGCCGTCAAGCGGGTCACACATCTAAGCAAAATGACCTTTTACGTAATAATCTTTTATTGGGAAATGTTTTAATGACAAATCACGACACTGCAGTCTGCCAATCATCGTGTCTCTCCGATTTGACCGCTGTCTATAATCTCATCTCTCTCTCCGAAATGCCAATTGCTAACAGTTACCCCTCTCGCTCTAATCCGATGAGCACGAAAGTGGTTCTCGGCTCGATGTCCCGCGCCGACGAGTATCAGCAGATCCTTACCGGCTTGAAGGAATCGGCTGGTGGTCATGAGAAGGTGCAGGGTGAGATGGTCGATCGGGTTCTAGACAATGGCAAGTCAGCTTCACCAATGCTCTTCTCCATTGGTCCACACTGAATCGAGAACGAGGGCAAGCTGATCGAGGCTTTGCAGCGACATCCCTACCTGCTCCACCTGTCACGATCCACCTCGTCCTCCCTCTCCCATTACCCGAGCAGCTCTTCCCCGCGATCCCACCTTCGACCCAACTCTTCGTCCACCTACCGGCACCCGTCGCCGAACAGCAAACGGCTGCCCTCCACCTCACACTCGCAAAGCGGAACTTTGCTCCTCTCCTTCCAGCCCCCTCGACTAATATTATCGCCTACACTTCTCCTTCCGGAACCTCCCTCCCATCCGTACCGTCTGTTCCAGTACCTGCCCCACCACTAGCCCTGCCCCGTCGATCGACCAACAAATCCGCCAAAGCCGCTCTTTGGGCACTCGATTCCCCTCTCCTACCCAATGGCGGCAAATCCCTCCTCACACCCGAGGACAAAGCCCGTCCCGAATGCGTCTTCCCCTCCTCAGCGAGCAAACCAATCAAGCGTCGGCGTGCATGTAAGGACTGTACATGTGGCCTTGCAGAGGTGGAGCAGGAGGAGGAGGCGCAGTCCGCCGCAGCGGTGAGGGAGGCGCAAAAGGCGTTCTTCTTGGAAGGGGATGATGATATTCCGGATGAGCTGAAGGAGGCGACGTCCGGTACGGAGGGGGTTTGGCCGGTCGAGAAGAGGGCGGAGGCGAAGAAGACGAGTAGTTGTGGGAGCTGTTATTTGGGGGATGCGTTTAGATGCTCGAGCTGTCCGTACCTTGGTGAGTGGTGCGATGAAATTCGAAAGGGTTGTTGCTGATGAAGGGATGCAGGGATGCCGCCGTTCAAGCCTGGGCAGAAGGTACAGCTGTCGATCGGGGATGACATCTGAGGAACGCGGCGGATTAAACCTAGATTCCCTACAGGTCATTCCGCGACCCCATGGAGATATGCAATTCGATTGTAAGCGATATCAACGTTTCGTCTGCGTTCCCTCTTCTCTTCTGCACTCTCGCGAATTCGCCCATCACAGTCATCCATCAGGTACGCGCCGGAATCATGAATGCTTCAACGATGCATGCAATTCACACGACATCCTTCAACTCGATACTATGGCAATTCGTAGTCTCAAGCTTGACGCTCACCAAACCGGGAGCTGAGATCCCTCGAGATCAGCGTACATCCAAAGAACGGTAGCAGCACACTCACTGCGCTTGGTGGCCTTCCTCGAAGCGAGCGCGTCGTCCACCGGGGAGGGGTTGGCGGACGCGGAGCCCTGCTTGACTGAGGAGACGAATGCGCGGACGTTTGCTTCGATACTTGATAGTGGGAAGTGCATCTAACGGGTATCAGCCGGGACCACCTGACACTCTGAATGAGCTTACTCGACCAATGACTTAAGAAGATTCGTTAGCGAGGCGATCAATGGATTATCGTGAGGACGCACCAGCCATGACCCAACCCCTCTCATCCGCCTTCCAATCCAAACTCCCCTTCGCCTCCTTGATCCTCGCCACCAACTCCTCGCCCTCCCCCACTCCACCTCTCCTAGTCGTCGGCATCAATCCCTTCGGCCCCAGAAACCTCGCCAACGCCTGCGTCACACTCGGCAGCATCCCCGGTGTGGACAGCACCTTTGTCGGGGTGATCTCGCCACTCAAAAGGGGTTCGAACAGCTCATCTCCGCCGAGATAGGTTACACCTACTTCCTCCACTAGTCTGCGGGATGCGGAGTTGGGCTCGGCGAAGACGAGGACAGTGTCGGATGAGCGTCGTGGGTCCATAGGTAGGGTGATTCGACCGCGAAGGGGAGCTGCGTGTTTGGGTTTCGTCTTGTTCTTCTCGCGGATGCGGATCATGAGTGTATAAGTGGACTGGGGACTGGCGATCTCGAATGCCTATACGCGTACGTGAGTGTTGGGAGCGGGGAGGGAAGGAGGGGCGACACATACGCGGAGGACTCTGGCGGCTTCGGGCAGGTCCATGGTGTATTCGCTCTTGACTGGTTTCTTCCGGTTGTCTTTCACGGCGGCGGATGTGGAAGGAGTGGTGGCGATGGTGCGAGAGGTGCTGGCGATGGGTTGTTTGGGAAGGGTAGAGTTCTGAGATGATTTAGCGAATTTTCCACGCGACTCCTGGTCCGTCTGCACGAATGAGACCCGGCCGGTCCCAACCGTCTGCACGTCGCCTCGCTTCATCCGCGCTTAGGCGTCTTCCTTTCCTCTTCCGCGAGCTGAAAGGACTCGCTCACCCTTACCGCTGCTACCCTCGCCTTCGCCCCGTTCCCCACAGCGCTGACAGCTCTCAAGGACATGCCCGTCTTCCCCTCAACCTCCGTCTTCCGCACTGCCGATTGGGCGGCTGCCTTCTTCCCGGCCTGTCGAGGAGGGGTGATCTGAGCTGGAACTGAACCTGGAACTGGAGCTGGAACTGGAGCTGGCTGCTGTACTGCCGGCTTCTTGGCCTTTGGCGGATATGGATTTCTCGCTCGATCGTAATCCTCCCTCGACCTCTTCTGAAACTGTTCAAACCTCTTCTCAAGATGCTTCACGAGTCTCCCTCGATGACGCCAGTACTGCTCGATGGGATCGTCCGATACCTTGCGTCGGTCCTTGTTCTTCTCTGCCTTCTCCTCCGGCCCTGGCAGCTGTGCAGGTGGGAATTGCTTCGTTGTCGGAGTAGGATTTGACGAAGCAGTCTCCCAACCAGTTTCGTCCCCTTCTGAACCCGGGGTTTCCGACATGATCAGGACTTTCCCAAACAGGAAAGATGCCGAAGGAAAATGATTCAATCCGCCCTGATGTTGGGGTTTGGATACATTCCTCAGACCCAACTTTCATATCTTTCATCAAACTCCTCCCAAACAGCTCGGTAGAAGTCCCCTTTGATCACGATACCCTTTGTCTCAGTCTCCGCTTGAATCGCGCCTATTTACTCAGAGGCTCTTGAGGTTTGACGAACGTGTGCGTCTTGGTCCTTTGCTTCCCCACCATCCTTCGTCGCATACCCATTGATGGTTGCTGATGCTCCTTTACTGTTCCCAATCAAATTCGTTACTCCGCCTTTCTCATCATACATTGACTTCATTCTGCGGTATTCTCCCCGCGGAACCATTCGCTCTAAACTCGATAACCCATGTCCAAACCCCTCCGCTGGATACCTTCCTCCCGTCCCTCTTCCCCACCGCCTACCTCTTTTGACCTTCTCAACTCTCAGGCGGACCTCAGCAGCCCGTCAAAATGAACGCTTTGTCTCTCGACAACCCTGGCTCCCAGCTTGCCTGGCTCTCGAGCCTGCAAACCGGGTTCAATGACTTTACGCCAGAACAGAAATTCCTCCGCAAGGTATGTCAGCTTCTCTTCGGGTCCTAAGCTTTGCAGCTGTCGAGCCACCGATGAAGTGCTGATGTTGGTCCAGACCTCGATCATTGCGACCATCGGGCCTAAGACCAACAATGTCGAAGTGCTTCAACAGCTCATGGAGGCAGGGATGAACATTGGTGAGCTGGGAACTCCAACATATTCAGTTATAGCTAATCTCAAGGGATACAGTCCGCATGAACTTCTCGCATGGATCTTACGAGTATCACCAATCGGTGATTGACAATTCTCGCGAGGCCGCCAAGAAATACGCCGGTCGCCCTATCGCTATTGCCCTAGACACCAAAGGGCCCGAGATCAGGACGGGTTTGATGAAGAACGACACGGACGTGAGTCCTCTTGTCTGAGCTGCTGACGGATGGTACGAAATCTGTCGAGAGCTTCACTGATACCTTTGGTGATTTAGATCCCTATTCCTGCTGGTCACGAGTTTTGGGTGACTACCGACAGGGCGTATGCTGAGGCTTGTACGGACGAGTACCTCTACATAGACTACGTGAGTTTAGCAATTCCCCTCAAGCGTGATCTCGCAGGCTCGACTAATTTCCGATCCAGGCAAATATCGTCAAGGTTACGTCTCCTGGCAAGCTCATTTACGTCGACGACGGTGAGCGAGCTTCTCCCTCATGATTCGCAGCTCAATTCTGTTAGGTATCCTGTCTCTCCAGGTCCGGTCAATCTCCGGTGAAAAGATCCGCGTCAAATCGCTCAACAGTGGTACCCTGTCCTCCCGCAAGGGAGTCAATCTACCTAAAACCCCCGTTGATCTGCCAGCCCTCTCCGAGAAGGACCAAAAGGATCTCGCCTTCGGCGTCAAGAACGGGGTCGACATGATCTTTGCGTCCTTCATCCGATCGGCCGACGATGTCAAGCATATTCGCAGGGTGCTTGGGACGGAAGGACCCAACATCAAGATTGTCGTCAAAATCGAGAATGAACAGGGCGTCATGAACTTCGACGAGATCCTCAAGGAAACGGACGGTGTCATGGTGGCTCGCGGTGATCTAGGTATTGAGATTCCGGCGAGCCAGGTCTTCATGGCGCAGAAGATGATGATTGCAAAGTGCAATGTTGCGGGAAAGCCGGTCATCTGTGCGACGCAAATGCTCGAGGTGAGCAGGCTTGTCATACTGTCTAGCAAGGCTGACTCGACCATGAACAGTCTATGACAGTTCGTCTCTGGCACTCAAACCGTTCTAACTCTTCCCGGCTGACCACGCCTTCTCAGTATAACCCCCGCCCGACCCGTGCTGAGGTATCCGACGTGGCGAATGCTGTGCTTGACGGTGCCGACTGCGTCATGCTCTCGGGAGAAACTGCCAAGGGCAAGTACCCTATTGATGCTGGTGAGTGAACGCATTTGATTGCGCCAATCCAGCTTATCGCTCCTTCGGCAGTCAAGATGATGGCCGAAATCGCATTCCTCGCCGAGTCCGCCATTTGTTATCCACCTCTCTTCGATCAAATCCGACAACTTACGCCTCGACCGACCAACACACCCGAGACTCTCGCCATGTCCGCCGTGGCGGCTGCCATCGAGCAAGATGCCGGCGCCATCATTGTGCTCTCCACTAGGTCCGCAATGCGTTCTCTCCTTCAATGGCTTTGCTGAACCGATGCAGCGGGGTTACTGCCCGCCTGATCTCGAAATTCCGTCCTCGATGCCCCATTGTCTGCGGTGAGTTTCCTTACACCGGCCATGGCTGTTCCCTTCTGAGATCCGCAGTCACTCGGAACGAGCAGACCGCTCGCCAACTTCACCTCTCTCGAGGCGTCTATCCCGTGCATTATCCTGAGCCTCGCGGAATTCCGTCGGAGAAGTGGCAGATCGACGTTGACAACAGGATCCGGTCAGCACCTCCTCGATACCCTTGCTGTTGGCTGAGCGTGGCGCACAGGTTTGGACTTCGTGTAGCGCTGCAGCTCGGCATCGTCAAACCCGAAGCGACTGTCATGGCGGTTCAGGGCTGGAAGGGTGGTCTTGGTCACGTAAATACCACGTCTAAAACATACTCATCATTGCTGAAGCCTCATCCTATCGCAGACCAATACGCTGCGTATTCTCTCGTAAGTCGTCATGTGCTGAAAGAGTACTTTGCTGATGAAGCTCAGGGTGCCTTCCGACTCATCTGACCTCGATATCCATCCCATCGAAGTCAATTGATCAGCGCTACTCGCGATACCTTTCAAAACCTGTGTAACGGTTCACTCCTTAAGCGATTACGCAATTAGATTTCCAAACGACGCATATGATGGTATGAGATATGCCGATGGCATGTCCTTCTGCAGCGCAACACATCTGTTCACAGCCGTCTATTCAGAACACGAAGGCTGTACCCGGAACAAGACGACGCAGACACACTCATCGACACCGCATCTTCCGCAGAGAAGCAGACAAACAATAACACAGATCGGATGCCCAGTCCTTTCTTTTCAAGATCCTCGGTCAAATCTCAGCAGGTCATACGTCTGTGCTGACGCACGACTGTACACTGCACACAGTCTCCCCTGTCGCTTTCTGCCAAACGGCAAGGCCACACCGAGCAAGGGAGCTGATCCATCGCTCCGTTATCACCCGCCGATCTCACGTGTGCCAGCAACGCTTACAATTCTGAGTCTCAGATGTAACACATCTGATGGAACATCATACCCTTCCTTCCGAAGAACTCTGTCGGCTGAAACTGACGGCGCATCCCAAAAAGGGATATTTGACCTCGCTCCTGACCGGACTCTGACGTTCTCAATTTCCTCATCACCCATCCACACTATCTTGTTATCGACAATGGCCTCTTCCAATCTGTTCGAGGACAAGGATAACACCAAAGGCGACACCGCTTGAGGCATGACTGCTGACTCTGCGGCCGCTTTTCTTGATCTAATTATGACTCCAGAGCTCAAACAGTCTGACGGCTGCGGCTACAAACTTCTAGGCGAGCATGAATTCCCAATCTCGGACCACATGACGTGAGGCTCCCTACCTTGGACATCAGGCCGTCTATTAATTTCGCAGATCCCATATGATGGAGGTGTACGATGAGTCGCGTCTGAAGGAGGACCGATGTGTGAGCATCCAACTCTTTGATGCCTTGCGCGCTAATTTTGATGATCAGAGCAACGCGCTGATCATCAGGGTGCTTGAAGATGATCAGATTGAAGAGAGGGACCCGTATAAAGCGTTGACGTATGACAACATGATTGACCTGTGCTGTGCGATCAAGCAGACCAATCGGACGTATCTCAGGGAGTGCTGGGGTTTATCGGATGCGACAGAGGCGGAAAGGACAATCCGGAGCCTGACCTGAAGATAACGGTATTTCATCCTCATTTTCACTGAGCTTCTGATGGATGACACCATTCACAGAGTGACATGGGCATAAAACAGGTACGTATCCGTCCAATCCAAGTAATACGACTTAATCCTTGCATAGGTCATGTGGACGTGCGATGACAGGATCTCCGGAACGGTCAACTCGAAGTTCTCAGCCTACCTCCCAAGCCAAGGACTCGTGATCGACGGATCAATACCGACTCGTCTCTACGAACCATCCAGAGGAAAGCAATATCCACATTGGGCTGACCTGATCGTCCGCAGTGCTTTTCTCTCGGGCGGCTCAAGCAACTCAACCAGCTGTCCCAAGAGGATGGATGAAAGCTTTGTGGAGCGTTACACCCTTGACAATGTAAGCCACAAGGGCAAAACTCGGGGTAGTCTGGATTCAAGAGCCCTTCCGGAGGAAATCAAGAAGCGTACCATGGACAACGTCGATCAGGCTGGGGTCAAGGCACCAAGGTGAGTCTCTGGAAGATGATCTGCTGATTACACGTATAGATTCACATGAAGCAGCTCGATCAACCCTGGTAGAACCGTGATGGTGTGCCTCGGTTCTCCATGACGGACCTCTTGAGCAACGGGTCAAGTGTGTCCCAGGGCAATCGGAGAATCTGAGTCCCCGAATTGTAAGATCCCAATGAAGCCCCACTGTCCATGCATTTCGATATCAAGTCTCTTACTTTACACCGGGACGATGCCATGCTGAGCGCCTCCATTCCATCCCAATCCCTCTCACCACCGATGATCGGCGCCGCGTATTATGCCCCACGATACCGGGGTGTGTGTATTGTACAGTGCGAAGCGTTTGTATATGTCGATCAATACTCTCAGCTTGTTACAGGTGTCAGGGGTGAACTGAAATCAGTCATCCTGGAATGGGCCTCCATCGTGTATGTTGCGAGTGGCGGGGAACGTAAATCCCGTGCGTACTTGGGCGGCCCCGTCCTTCGTTTCCGCCACACTACTCTGACTAAGCGCCGGGAAATGGTGCGTAGAGAGCTGCTCATCACCTCCGTTGTTATCCTCGATGATTTCGACGTGTTGCGGCTAAGCTTCCCATACCACGAAGTCGTTTCTCGAGAGGGCATCATTGACGATCCCTTCAACGAGTTCTGCCACCGAACCAAAGGTTACGTTCCCCCAATCAGGCCAGGACTCTCCAAACTTGCTGATTGAGTCTCTCCAACCAACACTCTCCACATCCAACATTGCGCCCAATACTTTCAAGAGTGATTCTTACTGATCGATCATGGACAAGGACGATTCCGCGAGTGATATCGCCTCAATCATGACGGTTGATTCGGCAGCGACTCTGGTCGACCGAGTCTCGAGTCTAATCCCAAGCATGTCCGTCCAGCCCCCTCACGAGGTCCTGGGTCGGCACGAGCGCCTGCGGTACAATGCTCTTGGAGTATGGCTGAGTCTACCGGTGGCGTGGTTGTGGCCGATGAGGTATTCCAGATACATGGAGTGCTCTTACTCGACGAGGCAGGTCTACATGTCGACTCCTTTGTATGTACGTCTCTTCATGGGGACGTTTGCTGATGATGGCTATCAGGGCGATACGATGCTTGTCAGAACACTCGAGGAAGGGAATCCTGATACATAGAGGAGCGCTTATATTCTTATATGCCTGTGAGCTATGACAATATGGTCGAGCTCCTGGCAATGATCAAGACAAGCGTGAGATCGGGCGAGAATCACTCGGAGGACGGTCCAAGGCTCGATGAGGATCTCATGGTATGTCTAAATCCGTCATACTGAGAATGGTAACCGATTCATTGTGACATGGAGCAAGATGGGGAATCGAACGGTACGAAGATGATCACTCAATCGAAGGATCTTGCTGGATCTCCGTTCAGCTTGTCTTGATGCCCATCCAAAGGCTCCCCGAGACCATCGATTGGAGGTTCTCAGCGATCCTTCCAAGGCAACGATTTATGATCGAAAGATCGATGCCTACTGCCCTCTTCAAACAATCGTCTGATCCTAAGCACTCCCAAGGATTGACATCGGAGATGTGCATCGCTGACCTGATCACACGCAGTGCTTTCCTCTCTGCCGCAGATCCCCTCTGTCCAAACAAGATGGACTCCAAGTTTCTTGAAGATTATACCAGACACAATGTGGTCCATCGCGATGCCAAGGATGGTTGTTTACACCCAAGGGCTCTCCGTCAAGGTGTGACTGATGACATTCTGGGGTTCGAAGGTGATAGCGGCGAGGTGAGTCCATCACTGAAGTCGAAGCTGATCGCACGTTCAGGTCCAGATGGAGCCGATGAAAGATGAGCAGGGTGAGCGCTGTTGTGACGGAGAAGGGGGTGCCTCGCTTTGGGTCAAGATACTCGTCTAAACACTACTACAGCAGGGTGTCAAAGTGCTAGTTGGACGGGTATACCGAAGTGATAGTCGGGGATTCGTCAGTGACTCGTGCTGATAGTTCCACTTCAGTATGAATGAGTTTTTCACAACTCGTCAGAATCAGAGCAAATCCAAGGCCGTCTGACGGTATTCTGACGTAGCGAGCAGGGCTAGGACGACGCATCGGAGTCGTTCTCAGACGTTGCCACGCAAGAGGGTCAAAGCGAGATCATAATTAGCTCAGTACCTCAACATGCGACATGAGCCCGTCCGCACCCCAGCTTCGACGAGCGTGAACTGTGACTGTCGTCAAACCATTAATATCCCCCTGACCACCTCATCCCCTCGTCTCCCTATTCCCTTCCCTCTCGACCTCACCAGACCCAACATCCGAGCTTCCTCGCAGAACCGAATGAAAATCGCGTGCAGCCGTGCAGACGTCTCTTCGTCCATCTCTTCATGCCCCAGCGTCTGATCGTCTGGAGAGGTAGCAGCCTCGCGCTTTCTTCGTGACTTCCTCGTTGTCCCATTCGTCTCAGCCTCTGGCGGCTCTACTTCCGCCGAAGTCTTCTCCACCGGCTTCGCTACGTCTGTTGCTTCTAGCGTCGCGCTTCGGAAGCCCTCGAGCCAGTCCCAAAGGTTGACGGATCTTCCAGCAGCCTTCCAAAGTCCAAAGAGGGTCTCCAGCTCGTGTAGATCGCCTCGCTCCACCAAATCTGCCTCGCGACGCCCGTTTGTATCTCTGTTCGTGATGACGGGGCTAGGTGATGTTGACTGAGACATATCTTGTCTCGGCCGTCGCTGCCTTCGTGAAGGAGCGTGTTCCTTCCGGACAGGAGCGCCCTTACGACCGGACTTCCGGATCGAGGGTGAGGGGGATCGCACCTCTTGTTCTTCAGGGCCACCGCCGTCCACATGTACATCAGCGACTTGGGACGGTGGGGCAAAAGCTTTTGGTTGCGAAAGGGCATGGAGAATCGATATCCGTGGCGCCGGGTCCAGGGTCTGCGCAGATTCAAGTCAGTCACGGCGTGGCAGACCATCAGGCCGAAACGGACAGCGAGCAGGTCAGGATGAGGGTCAAGATTCAACATGGATCCTCCGGGGACATCTGAGGCACCTTTCCGCTGCACAGCGTCCAGGATTGCTTGCAGCTCGGAGAGGTGATCATCATCGTCGCTGGAGCGCTTCCGGTCAGCGCTAGGCTACATCGCATGAAGATCTCTCACCGCTTGTCCTCTCTTTCTCCGGTCATATCCAGATTTGCAAGAGGGGAGCTGACGCTATGTCGAACGAGCAGCCACTATTGATGTCAGCTCTTCATCCGGCTGCGGCTTATCGTCCTCGGCCCTACCCTCAATGCCTTGAGCGCACCCGTCGCTCCCTCTCCAATCATTGCCTCCTGCCGATACATCTGTTCGGCGAGACGATCGGAAATAGTCAGGGGTACAGCCATCGGATCTTTGCCGGTCTGCAGCGCATGTCAGCTCTATTGGTGATCAACCTATGATCACCTTTAGGATCGCATTGATGGCGGATCCTCTGTTCCGGGCCTTTCCAGCTTGTAGGATCGAAAGATCGATAGCACTTGGCTCTATGTGGGTCCACGAAGATATGAAGGTCGTGATCGACGGAACCGAGAGAAGAAGTCTGAGAGGGAGTTTCGGATGTAGTCTGAACTCGACATCAGTTGGGATCAGCTCCTTGCAGATCGACTCACGTGAAGATGTAGATCAGCTCTTCGAGGACAGCATTCGGTATGAGCTGGGGTTGCTGGATATGTAGCAGCAATGGCGAGCCTACTAGAGTTCAGCCTAAGATAGATCTAGGTGCGAGAGACTCACGGTCCTTCTGCTCCTTCCACCACCTTTCGACCTCATCGATGCCCGTTCGACCAGTCTTCTTTGCGGCCAAAGCCTTCGTGTCGGCTCAGCCGCTACCTCAGGATCGGCGAAAAGCTTACAGCTTCCCCAACGAATCCCACAGCTACTGCTCGCACGGCCGCGACCAGGTCCATTGCATCTCTCGCATGTAAGGTAAGGACATGAGTCACCAATGTCGATAGAAGAGGGGGGAGAGAAGCGGAAATGTCTGCGAGCTTATCAGCGCATGAATCCAGCAATATGACGAACGACAGACGCTGGATGACCGCAATGGGCAATCGATATATAGGAAACGATTTTCGTAGCAGAGGCGGTACGGCACATCGGTCGAGCCAGTCTGCAACATCGTCAAGCTGTTCCGAGGTTCGCGAGGCTTCGTATCCCTAGCGAGATCGTCAGCCTGACGTCCGATCATTTCTGCAGCAAATACCTCGTGTGCAGCTTGATATATGTCAAAATATCCAAAGAGCTCGCTTAGGCGCCTATTGGGTTTCGAAGGTCCGGGGTCTTTCTCGTCTACGTTGGGATCAGGCTGGACACATAGGGCGATGGCTCTGAAGCGTACCTAGCGGTCGGAAGGGCACAACAAAGACCCCCTGCGTAGGATTCAGCGGGACGGCGTGGGCAACACGGCTCTTCGATCACCTTGCTGAGCGATTGAAAGTCTTCCTCCATGACTACAGCTCTCTATCACAGGAACCGAAGGGCTCGAGAAGACAGGATATCGTAGAGATTTTTGTGGGATCGACAGACACGGAAATGTCGGGATCTTAACGCCTTGACCTCTCATCTAGAGTCACGGATATCGACCCGACGCGAGTCACTCTGGTCGATCAAGACAGAGATCGTATCGAGTCAGTTCTGTTGTCGATTCTGCGAGGTCGGCAACTGATTCATGTTCAGGTTCTCGGCCACAATTGACCACGTGGGGACAGATGGACCACGAATTCCTTTCTTCCGGCATGCATGAAATCTGCTATGACTAAGACCGCACCCCGCCCTTGATGCTTAGACCTGGGCGGTGCGCAAGGTTCAAGTCCTCATCTCCCACTTTCACCCGCTGGCAGTAGTGAAACAACAGGTGCACTTCATTCACGCTGTCGTCCTCCAACACCGCCATCATGACGTCGACCAAAGCCACCCCAACCCCGGTTCCTACCCCACAGAAAACAGTCCTTGCCCCTCTCACCATGCCTATCATGTTCCTCTGCGGAGGCTTAGCAGGATGTGCAGCGGTGACTGTCTGTACGTATTCCTCCATTCGCAGCTGCACCAATCGGACTGAGAGACGTGACATAGCGAACATTCCTGAAACCATGAAGACCCGACTACAATTGCAGGGCGAGCTACAACGAGCGGACAGCAATACTCCGAGGATATACAAGAATGTCTTCGACGTGTTTGCAAAGACATGGCGGAATGAGGGTATCAGGGGCCTGCAGCGGGGATTGCTACCAGCTGTGCGTCAACACCCGTCCTCTTGACCTCGTCCTTTGGCCTTCACTGATGTCGAGCTTCTTCGTGGAGTAGTACGGCTACCAAGTGAGCTACAACAGTGGAAGTCTTTGCGGAGAGCTGATGCGTACAGCAGATCTTATTGAACGGGTCCCGACTTGGCTTTTACGAGCCAATCCGGAAAAACCTGAACCGGTTGGTCGGGAGACGACCGGAGGAGGGACTGGTGTCTACGGCATTGACGGCTGGAGCCTTGACCGGATGTATTGGAGGTGTGTCTGTTTGCGAGCTTCCTGGCGACCCGCTCACCGCTGTCGCTCCCAACAGCTGCGCTCGGCTCTCCCCTGTTTCTGGTGAAAGCTCGTATACAGGCCTATTCCCCTGCCCTCCCTGTTGGGGCGCAGCATTATTATCGTGGTTCTTGGGACGCCCTCACTACTATCTTGCGGAGCGGTGGAGTTTTCGGATTATGGCGGGGAGTGAATGCTGCTCTGTTGAGAACGGCTTTGGTGAGTTCCTGATGTCTGTCGGATTCAACCTTACTTGATATTCACGACCGGCTGCAGGGGTCTTCAGTGCAATTGCCATCATACAATCTAGGGAAATCGATACTGGTCAAAAACGGATGGAAGGATAATTCGATGACGACGTATCTCGTTGCATCCTCCGTTAGCGGTGTTTGTGTGTGCGCAGCCATGCAACCGGCAGATACGGTCCTCACGAGAGTGTACAACCGTGAGTCTCATTTTCCGGCGAAAGAAAAGCCGAGAATGCCTTCTATCAGATGCTTGGGCGGTGTGGATGAAGGTTGATAATGGGCATTCAGAAAATACGATCACAGATCCCGTGACCGGTCGGGTTCGAGGCGCATTGTACTCAAATCCCTTCGACTGCCTGTGGAAGACGTTCAAAACGGAAGGAATAGCTGGATGGTACAAAGGTACGCATGGGCCGCCCTTCTCTTTACTCGCTCGACGCTGACATGAACATAGGGACCACTGCTCACTTCCTCCGCATCTTCCCACATACCATGATCACCCTTGTGGCCAATGAGGTGAGTCCGCGCTCAGCACCCCTAAGGAATCCCCTAACCTGTTTCGTCATAGGTCATCATCAACGCGTATCGGAGATTTAATAGATGATCTGAAGGGGGACCTGGTCGCTTGGACCAGTGTGATATCACATAGACGCATCTAGCACTGCATGTGATATACTTTGGTTGTAGGTGAGGAAGCAGAGTGTGTCCAGAGAAGAAATTTGTGAAGTCTCTGTGTAAAGGGTCTTCAAGGGTCTTGGTCAGTGGCGTCACGTTGATTGCGCCCAGGCGACTCGACGCGAAGGGGTGGAGAGCGACAGCGCCCGTGACCGTCCCTCACACATGCAAAACGCCTCTGGTGAAAGAGGTGTACGGGGTATGATTCTGCTCCAGAATACAGATGACAAACAGCATCACGAATCAATCACATCGACGACACCTGCGAACAGTATCAGCTCGATTCCCCTCTCGCGAAAGCAGACGCACCAGACTTCGTCTTCTCGTCCTCCTGAACCATCCTCTCCACGATCCGCTTAGCTTCCCAATTATCAACCTGATCGTTCGGCTTCAAGCCGTAGGTTTGCATGAACTTCTCCCACCCGCCAAAGGAATTGAGAATGTCGCGGCCGGTAGCGGATAGTTGCGGAGGTCCTGCAGGGGTTGATCACAGGTCATTCGGACGATGGGGAGACGGAGATGGAAAAGGCGTACCTAGGCTGTCTTTCGTGTTGTCACCACTTGAAGTTGAGGGTTCCTCCTGAGCCATCCTCTCGATGATCCGCTTGGCTTCCCAGACGTCGACTTGATTGTGGGGGTTCAGTCCGTATGTCTGCATGAACTTCTCCCATCCTCCGAATGACTTGATGATGCCCCGTCCGGTTTCCGATAGGTGGGGGTCTACAAGGCTCGACTCAGCTCGAATCGCTACGATAAGGAGTGGTGGAAACGCACCTATGCTGTCTTTCGTCGTACTCGAGTCCACGACATTAGGAGTGGAAGTGTCCTCCTGAGCCATCCTCTCGACTATCCGTTTGGCCTCCCACATATCGACTGGGTTATTGGGCCTTAGCCCGTATGTCTGCATGAACTTGTCCCATCCTCCAAACGATTTGATGATCCCGCGTCCGGCGTCAGTCAGATGGGGGTCTACAAAGGTTGGATTAGCTGGTTGAACGAGAAGAGACGGGCGATGGGTACCTAGGTTGTCTTTGGATGACCCTTCGATAGGAGCAGAAGTCGTGGAATCCTCCTGAGCCATTCTCTCGATGATCCGCTTAGCCTCCCAGCCATCAACCTGATCATGCGGTTTCAGCCCGTAAGTCTGCATGAATTTTTCCCATCCTCCAAAAGACTTGATGATACCGCGTGCACGTTCGGATAACTCGGGACCTGCAATGGTTGCGCTCATGCTCAGCTCGGACTGTGATGAGAGAGATGAGCGATAGGTACCTTGGCTGTCTTCTTCTTTCGTTGACATTTGGCCAACAACTGGATTTGCGGAGTCCAGAGCCATCTTCTCCACCATCCGCTTCGCTTCCCACATATCCACCTGATCGTGAGGCTTCATATTGTAGGTCTCCATGAACTTGGTCCATCCTCCAAAGGATTTCACCATCGCTTGTCCCTCCGGGGAAAGGTTGGGGCCTACAGGTATAGGCTCAGCTCCTGAATCAGTAGGGACCAGACGATGAAGTACCTAGGCTGTCTCTGGACTGCATCTTGATGGTTGAAGGGATGATGGGTGAACGAGAACCGTGGGAATACAGTTCCGAAACAACGGCACTCGATCATCGCCACCCAGGACCCGGAGAATTTGATGTCTTGGCAGGGATAATTGGACGCCTAACTTTGGATAGATAATGCTCGACGCCATTCAAGCGTGGTAGGACAGGGCCGGATTACCCCCACCTTCCAGAACTTTCAACGTTATGACGTTGACGACATTCGTTTCAAATTTGTGCTGCTGCCGTCCCTTGGCCCGCCCTCTCGTCCAGTACATCTAGGATCTGCAGCTCACGGCTACTAATCCCTGACGATCCGTGCCAGGCAGTTCGAGTCCGTCGACGTCCAGAGCCGAGGTGGATTTCTGCCCGGCACCCTCCCAAGTCAACCGTATATATCACATTGCCTTAAGACATGTCCCTCTCCCGAATTCGCTAAGATACATGACCCGTTCGAGTCGCAAATCCTTTCCAATCTGGCCACATATCAGCTCTACCTCGTGATGCAAGGCAGACCTACCTCATCTCTTCCCTCATACTTCATACTTCCTGTGCCATCCTCTGTACAATCTTCTTCGCCTCCTGTATTTCATCCTGATCATGCGCCTTCGGCCCGTACAATTTCATGAACTCCGTCCATCCTCCGTAGGATTTGACCACTTCACGTTCGGCAGGGGGAGAGGGGAGGCGCTGGACTTGACCAGCTCCCATCGTGCGACCACAATGGGAAGGTTTACTTAGGCTGTCTGGCGCGGGCATTTGATAGCGAGAGTGTTGAACAGGGAGTGATGGAGGTTGTCACATCCCGACGCCGCATGAAAGAGCAGCGTTGCATGACCTGTAGCGATTGCGGAATTTTGCCTGAAAACGCGGCCATGTGGCATTGGAATTCTCTGAGACGTCCAATCAACCGAAAGTCCACTGAGCCAAAGCCCGGAATCCGTTGCCATGATGTCGACCTTCGCTACTCTGGTCCGTAACAGTCCCTTTCCGATTCTGGCACTGCGGAGATGTGGAGAGTGCGCTCTACGAATACCGAAGCCTTCATCATATGTCCCAAGCCGATCGATCGCGTCGACCTCGAGACTCCGAGCGGAGGTGAAGCCCGGTCCAGCACTCAGCCAGACCAACCGTAGGTCCTACCTTCTTACCAGTCTTCGAATGACAGCCGAAAATATCGCAGGCGCCGAGATCACCCTCCGTCGATTCTGGAAGACCGTCCACATCAACCAAGAGCCCACCGGTCCGTCCGCCCCGTCCTCCCATTCCAATCAAATCAAATCACTGATCCAGCCTCAGGGGAATACCAAATCAGCCTCGATCGTCGGAACCTCAAGACTCCTGCTGGATCGCGCCTACTCGTCCCTAAGAACCGACGGCTTATGGCGGTCCTCATCGCGACGGAATGGGAGAATCAGGATGAGGTGCTGAAGCAACATAGTCTACCCCTCGTACGCCTGCATTCTGGTTGTCTCTGTAGCTGTGTAAAGGCTGTCTGGGAGACTGACTGCAAGGCTGATACCAGAGTAGACGAGCTTGGCGTCGAGAGCGCTTGATGGACTGGGACAGGAGAATATCCGGGTCGGAGAGGTGGATGCGTTGATGCATTATCTCGAGACGGATACCATACTGTTGGCGTCCCTCAGCCTTACCTGCCTGCTCATATACTCATGACCGCATAGCTTTCCGGAACACAATCCGGCACCGCTCGTGCGCATGCAGAAACTCCACTGGGACCCGCTCTTCGCTTGGATCAAAGACGAGTTCGGTGTCGTACTCCGGGTGGCAGAGGGGTTCTCGCCTGCTAGGCAGAGTTCGGAGACGGCGGAGACGTTGAGAAAGGTTGTGGAGGAGATGGATATTTGGGAGCTGGCAGGTTTGTCGAGCTCCACGTCGGGGGCATTATGGCTGAGTCCGCGGACTAGCGTTTGAGCGAGCGGTATATACCGCCAAATCGTTTATCATCGCCCTAGCCCTTTTCCGTGGGCGATTGACGGCGCATGAGGCGGCTGATGCGAGTCATGTGGAGGTGCGGAGTCAGATCGAGCTCTGGGGAGAAGTCGAGGACTGTGACTTACCCTTCCTTTTCTTCTAGACCTCGCTCACCAGGGTCTAGCCCACGATGTGGATTATCAGGATATCCGACGAGCTCTGGGGAGCGTCACCTGCTCGCTCATCAAAGCCTGATCCGCATGCTCCGCGTACGGTACACTCATCCCACATGCATATCATCTCTGCCTCCCCCGCTCCGCCTCCTCCTTCCCACTCACCGTCACCTCCGACATCTTATCTTCCAACTGCTCCTCCTTGATCGCAATTTTCATCCTCCGCTCCATCAACACGATGTCCATTCCGCACGCACAATCCCTCCAGGACGGTCCTCCTGTGGGTAGGTAATTCAATTCTGAGAGCACACCGGACATATCCCACTGTTGTTCCCCACTGACCGCCGGGTCGTGGTCGTGTTGCGAGTGGGGGAGATCGGTAAAGGAACAGACCTGACAGAGACGATCTTCTATAGTTGTCTTGCATACGGGACAAGGAGCGTTGGCGAGGTGGTTACTGAATCGATCGCTTTTGTGTGTCTCGTCTGCGCAAGTCAGCGGGTACAGTCGAGAGAGATAGTCAGACGTACAGGAGGGAAGATCGATGATCTGTGGCTGGAGAAGACACTGGCGATGCATACTCGTATCAGCGAACACTCGGCCATGTGGTGTGGACTTACCGATGGGAGAATGATGGGTCGAGAGATTTTGAGAAGACGCAAACCTCCCGGTCCGGGACGGGACATCTTCTCGGACCGATCGGTCTCGCCGTATACGGAGAAGTACACCTCGGTGACCAGACTATGAGACACCTTTATGGGCGTGATGATACTGATTGATGTCAGCGCAGTCTTCGCCCGTCGAGATGAGGACACGTACCCGCCTACAGTGGATGGCCGGGCATGATCGTCATTCGGCAACTGGCCTTTACTGCTGATCTCCAGATCGCCACTTACCCTCCCCCCTGCATCTTTCCCTCGCCAGAGCGCCGGCATGTTTTGGTCGGGGTGTTGGGCGTTCTCTAGGCGGTCTCTTACCTTCCTCAGTGACGTAAAATAGCGAGTCGAGGTGAGCGGTTTCACCTCTTCAGGGTTATCCCGAGGCGAAGTGATCGAATGGGTTTGGCTAAGCACGATTCGAAAGCAGAAGAATGTGACGGTAGATGGGAGGGCGGCGAGGGTGAATCGAGCTTGCAGAAGAGCGCAGATGGTCCACTGCGAAACAATTCGGAGCCGCACCGACCGAGATTGCCTATCCTCACCACGTCCGAATACATTCTCAGGTTGTACAACGCTATACCTGCTAACTCGCCCGTCACTCGCTCATCCAGCTCCGAGCTACCCCACCCTGACGGAGAGGGATTGTAAATGTTCGTGACCGTCCGATCAATGTATACCGAGCCCTTGAGCCAATCGTCTCCCGATCCTTCCTCGTACGGCGGTGCTTGAGGCAAGCTCGCTTCTTTCCGGGTGACGGACAAGGCGGTCGAATTCAGTCCCACTTCGTGACGAGGTGAGCCTGATCGAGAGCGAGATCCTGGTCCTGGTGATCGAGGCGCCTTGCGTGCAGTCGAAGCCGAGGGTCGGCGAAAGGAAAAGATGGAAGACATGGGTGACTCGGTTTCCGTTACGCCTTCCACCTCGCCGTATAGGCGATGCTTTATCTGGGCGTTGAGATGCCAGTCGTGAGACGCTGGATTGGCCGGGAGGATGATTGAGAAGTCAAACCTGCTCTTTAGGTCACCCGGAAATTCCTTCGTTCCCCTCGGCTGAGTCTCCCCAGTCCCCTATGCATTCTCGCTTACCCCTCTACATTTTCTTTACTAGGCTTCCTGGGGACGGGTTCGCCATTCTACCCGCCCTCCCCTCCCACCCTCCCCCTCCCTACATTTGCACACCGAAGTATCCCCAGATCTATCACTCACTTTTGCATCCCCTCATCCAACCAAAGCCCCTCTGAATTCCCGCCAATAATCTCCACCTTCCTATCAAAAATCGTATCCTCCTCCCCCATCCTCCCCGGACCCATATCGAGTATGCATTTGCTGATCATGCCCACTCGAATCGCCCTACATCGTCTCCGTCCGCTTCCCGGCGGTAGGGTGATTTCCAGTTCCCCATGGGGATCTGGTCGTTTCGCGGTCCATCGCTATATAATGAGTTCTGCGGGTTCATGGGGTCGCTCGGGGGCTTCATGTAGACTGCACCGTATGAGGGGATATGGAGAGCGAGGATGGGGACGGCGGGTGCTGGAGGAGGAGCCGGAAGAGCCGGAGGCGGGAGATAGGAGGCGGAGCATACTCGAGGCTGTTGAGGTAGGGCGGTCAAGGCGAGAAGGACGATCTGTCTATGGTTCGGCGTGTGAGCGGAACATGCAGTTAGTCGATTTCGAGTGCCGGCTGCAAAATCTAGTCGATGGATGAAGAATCGGAGGAAACAAATTCCTCGGGAACTGAAAGATTCCCACAGAGAGCAGACGGAGCCTTTTCGGTGGAGGACGATCCAAATCACCAAACCTAATCTTCCTTTCTCCTCTCTCTTCTTGTCCGAAAATCCTCTGCTCTTCTTTGCGACGCAGCTATAGAAGTCAGGAGACTGGTCTGACCGTATGGATCCGTTCACCAATTTCGAGGGTGCCTCCCAAGTCCGTTTACCCCATCAATTTTTCAACCCTTTACCACCTCCATTCTGCCTGCTGATGCGACACCTCAGTATGGCGGAGATCAAGAGGACACCACCTCAGCGTACTCAGCAGCGCCCACCACTACCACCTCTCGAATCGACGCTCAGCCTCGCCACGAAACAAGCTTTCGGTCCGTATCCGATTTGAATGCGGGGATCGAGGATCTAGCGCTGGACGCCGGGGCGTCGCGGTTGAGAGATGATGCGGCGAGAGGTGGAGAGGATGAGGATTTTGAGCAGGTATGGGATGGTATGGGCGGACAACCGAATGCAAAGCATGCTTGCAGGTGAGCTCTGCGTTATTGGCTGGGAGAGCGTTCTGTGAGAGATGCTAATCCAGGTTCGGTAGCTACTGCGGCATACATAACCCGCAATGCGTCGTCAAGGTGAAGTACTTCTTGATTACAGCAGGATGCCTGCTGATCTTGCTCGCAGTGCTTGCCCTGCGGCAAGTGGTTCTGTAACTCTCGCGGCAATACCTCAGCATCTCATATCGTCAATCACCTGGTGAAGGCTAAGCACAAGGAGGTCATTTTACACAAAGAGAGTGCGTTAGGAGAGACTATTCCTGAATGTAAGAGCCATTCCTCGGTTGGGTCGGCGTAGAGCTGACATTGAATCGCTTGCCAGGCTACAATTGCGGTAGCAAGAACGTCTTCATGCTTGGATTCATACCCGCGAAATCCGACACCGTCGTGGTCCTACTCTGCCGGTAAGTGGCCAAATGTTTCATCGTCGTCACTAGCTCCCATCCGGCCGTAGTCAACCCTGCGCTGCCCTAACCAATTCCCGAGACATCAATTGGGACACCTCACAATGGTCTGCGATCATTGACGATCGATCCTTCCTCTCTTGGCTAGTCAAGGTTCCGTCTGAGGCAGAACAGCTCCGAGCCAGACAAATCTCAATGGCACACATCGCCAAGCTAGAGGAGCTGTGGAGGGAGAATCCGCAGGCGAAGTTGGAGGATGCCGATGCTCAGAACGGGGAAGAGGAGATGCAGCCCATTTTGCTTAGGTGCGCTCATCCCCGCGTCTAGGCGTATCGCTAAAACAAAAGGCAGATATGAGGACGCCTATCAGTATCAGAACATCTTCGGGCCCCTCGTGAAGATCGAGGCGGACTATGACAAGCGGATGAAGGAGTCACAAACCGAGAACGACATCGCAGTCAGGTGGGATATGGGTCTGAACCAGAAACGATTAGCCTGGTTCTGTATGCCAAAGCTGGAAAGCGGAGAAGTGAGACTTGCGGTTGGAGACGAGTTACGAATCAAGTTCGTCGGCGCAACAAGTACGGGTCTGGGAGGTATGAAGGGAATGCAGGCGTTCTCGAAGGGTGGATGGGCGAGTGCTGGTGCTTCCGAGTCTGGCTGGGAGGGCGTTGGAAGTGTAATCAAGATTCCCAATAGTAGGTCGGCTGAAGTAGAAGGGAGTCGAGGCTGACTCGGGCAGACGTTTCCGATGAGATTGGCCTGGAGCTGCGACGAAACGACGGGGTGCCTACCGACTGCACACATGGCTTCTCTGTCGATTTCGTCTGGAAGGCAACTAGCTTTGACCGAATGCAGGCGGCTCTGAAACAATTTGCAATCGACGAAAAGAGTGTTAGCGGGTACATCGTGCGTCCATCACCTGTTGTTTGGATCTGGCACTCACATCCATTCTCAGTATCACAAGCTCCTAGGTCATGAGCTTGAGCCTCAAGTTTTACGAACTCAGATGCCCAAACGTTTCTCCGCACCAAACCTTCCCGAGCTCAACCACTCTCAAATGGCAGCTGTCAAAGCTGTTCTGCAGAAACCTCTCAGTCTCATCCAAGGTCCACCGGGTACCGGCAAAACCGTCACCTCCGCGTCTATCGTCTATCATCTCGCTAAGATGAATCCCGGTCAAGTCCTGGTCTGCGCGCCGTCCAACGTCGCCGTGGACCACCTGTGCGATAAGATCCATCAGACAGGACTCAAGGTCGTCCGAGTTGCCGCCAAATCGCGCGAGGCTCTCGACTCGTCCGTGGCCTTCCTCTCGTTGCACAGCCAAGTCGCGAACGCGGGTACGCACCCGGAGCTGCAGAAGCTCATTCAGCTTCGGAATGACCAGGGCGAGCTGAGCCAGAACGATGAGAGGAAATACAAGTCTCTTGTGCGGACTTGCGAGAAGGATATCCTCAACGCTGCGGACGTCATTTGCGTTACTTGTGTCGGGGCGGGGGATCCGCGGTTGGCGAAATTCAAGTTCCGGACGGTCCTGATCGACGAGGCTACCCAATCTGCGGAGCCGGGTGAGTTACTTGCATTCAAAGTAGTCGGAGCTGATCTCGTTCACAGAGTGTATGATCCCACTTGTCATGGGATGCAAGCAAGCCGTCCTTGTCGGTGATCATCAACAGCTCGGTCCAGTCATCATGAACAAGAAGGCTGCACGAGCCGGTCTTTCACAGTCCCTTTTCGAGCGCCTCGTCGTCCTTGGCAATCGACCCATCCGACTGCAAGTTCAATATCGAATGCACCCTTGCCTCTCTGAGTTCCCGTCCAATATGTTCTATGAGGGCACTCTTCAAAACGGTGTCACTGCGCCGGAGCGATTGCGGAAGAACGTCGATTTCCCCTGGCCGGTTGCGGACACGCCAATGTTCTTCCACCAGAATCTCGGAACCGAGGAGATCTCATCCAGCGGGACGTCATTCTTGAATCGAACGGAAGCTTCGAATGTCGAGAAGATGGTGACCAAGTTCTTCAAGTCGGGTGTTTTGCCAGGTCAGATCGGTGTGATCACCCCGTACGAGGGACAAAGGTCATACATCGCGACGTATATGCAACTTCACGGGGCACTCAAGAAGGATCTCTACAAGGAGGTCGAGGTGGCGAGCGTCGATGCTTTCCAGGGACGTGAGAAGGATTACATCATTCTCAGCTGTGTGAGGAGCAACGAGCATCAGGGGATCGGTTTCTTGAATGACCCGCGGCGACTCAACGTGGCTTTGACACGGGCGAAGTACGGTGTGGTCATCCTGGGGAATCCGAAGGTGCTGAGTAAGGTGAGTAAACGGATCTATGATGCGCATGTCACCTGAATCAATGCAGCACCCGCTTTGGCTGTACCTCCTCACCCACTACAAGGAGAAGTCCACCTTCGTCGAAGGTCCTCTCAGCAATTTACAACCGAGTATGATCCAGTTCAGCCGCCCAAAGAAGTCGCTGGCCAGCGCACTCGATCCATTTCGACGGCACGAGTCGGCGGCCAACGAGTACCTCAATAGAGGTCGTGTACCTGGTCCAGCGCCAAGCCGATTCGACCCTGCGTACTACCGCACCCACGATACCACTTCCTTCGTGCCACCCGATGCCGAATCCGTCATCAGCCAAGCGGTCACGTCTTCGTTCCCCGTGTTCCCGAACGGAGGCGCCTTGGGAAAAGGAAAGACATACACTGGCTACGCGAGCTCGGTCATTTCGCAGCAACCCGGCGATGCTGCGTCAGTCACCGATGGCGGCCTCGCCCCACCGACTCGAGCATCAAGCATCGCGTTCTCGCAGTATGATCGCTTGCCGAACGAGGAGAGCAAGGGAAGGCGAAGGCTTTCGATCGGCAGTATGGCGCCGAGCGATGCACCGACCGCTTCCATGTATCATGGGTACAAGGCGGGTGACGATGATGCTCAATCGATCGCGCCGAGTCAGGCGGGAATGACGGAATTCTAGGGGAGGGACTGGATATGCTCTCGAAGAGCTTCCGCAGCACTAGTGAAGCCGCTCTGCTTTGAAGCCAGCGACGAGGATGAAGCCGCAGCCTATAAGAGCCATTTAGCCGGCGTCGTCGCCTTAAGCGGGGAAGCAGATCAGCATCATCAGGAGCGATGATCAGATGCAGCCCTACAACCTCATTCTAACTTTCACTGCGTTGCTTGCGCTGTCAGCAGAGCGCGCTCTGCTGACGGTACAGGCTGTTTAGCAGTCGGCTGGAAGATAAGAGTTCGCCATAGAAGCGCTCATTTTTGAGGGTGGACGACCTCCACCTCGTCGATCGTTGACCAAAATTCGTGACATCCGCCTGCTGGACTCCCTTTCTCCTCAATCATCTCCAGCGCGTAGAATCTAATCAAGCCACCAGCATCACGTACTATGTCCGTCTACCACGTCAGTAAGTTCACACCCTCCTCCACTCAACCTCTATCCAGCTAAGTGGCCCAGTCGCCTTCAAGCTCTCCGACCCCGCCCACCTCCCCCGCCTGACCTCCGAATTTCTAGCCCTCGAACAAAAAGTCACCCGGAACGGGAAACCCATCTTCAAGTCCATCAAGGGCGGGAAGCAGATCAGTACGGAGGCGTATCATCATGATATGCAGGTGGTATTTGTAGTCGAATTCGCCGTACGTTCCCACCCCGCTTCCCGATTACAAGCTTGAGATTGACGAGAGGGGGTTTGGGTAGAACCATGATGACATGGCGTATTACATCGATCGTGCAAAGGAACACGATGAGTTCAAGGTGGGGTTTTCTCCTCGTATAGTGCTCAAGACTGGCGCTGAGTGAACTAGATGATGGCTAGGAACGAGCTCGGCGCAGCCGGGTTCATCGCTATGGATTTCGAGGATCAGGACTTCCCAAAGTAGTTGCGTGGGTCAAGAAGGGAGTGGGAAGCAAACCCGTTTTCGGCGCATGCATGCTCGATCGAGGTTTGGTCTACTCACCAACGCACAATGACGCTTCTCAGCCCGGATATCCGAGATCTCTCAACCTCCCTCTCACCCTTGAGCTTGTCATCCCCGTCGCTCTCATCACCACCTTTCCCGTTAAACTATCGCCAAGATGTCTTTCTATCACATCAGTCAGCTCATCTCACTTTGCATTCCATACATCCCCTCTCATCGCGTTAAAAACCCAATGAGCAACTTCCCTCAGTCGCATTCAAGCTCGCCGACCCGTCCAACCTCCCACGGATCACCCAAGATTTCCTCGATCTCGAGAAGACAGCCGTGCGTGATGGACGGCGGGTGATCAAGTCCGTCAAAGGAGGGGGCCAGGTCACTACAGAGCAATTCAATCAGGATATGCAGCTGGTCTTCGTCGTGGAATTTACCGTTGAGTCCCTGTGCCTCATTTCCCCTTCCCCCTTTCCCCTTCCCATGCCCCCTTCCCCGGTCGACGTCCCTTCCGGTCGCCGTGAGATCGGAATCGAGCGAGGAGACGGGGCTGATGAAAGACATAGAGCGAGGCGGATCGCGAGCGGTATATCGAGTCCAGCGCACGTCGCGTCCAAAGTGTGGGGTCGAGCAGATTTGAGCGGGAGAGACAGAGATGCTGAATTGGCACAGATGTTCTTCGGAAAGGGCATGAACCCGAAGGGAGCCAACACCCTTGATTTCAAGGATGGAGACTATCCACAATGATCTCGAATCGAATATGAATGGGAACGTCATGATGGTCGTGTGCATGCCGATGATCGTATGAACAAACTCAAAGTCTAATGATGTATTATTGGTGATCACTGTCGGCTCTGAGCTCGGGTTTCGCTATTTCCGCTTCTTCACCGCTTGCCCATTCCCATTGCCTATCGCCCCATTCATCCCCATCCCCGCTCCCGGCACGAACTCGTCCCTCACGTCTGCTGATAACGGCTCTGCTTCTTCTGCTCCGGTCCCGTGACCCTGCTGAGCTAGGAATTCTTCGCCCCGGATGGTGAGGTATGCTTCCAGCCTGCGCATTGCCGTCAGCTTCAAGAATCCGATAGAATCCCCGGGAAACGCACAAATGGGCATTTCTCGAATTCGCTCGCCAAGCTGCTAATCCGATATCACCAAGCAGCGGTATGAACCTGAATCTGTATCAGCTTTCATCGTCGGAATCGAGGGAAGCACCCACCCCAGTCCCGCCGAGACCGCGTTGTTGAGCAACATCTTCGATAACAGATCCTTCGGGATATCAAGCTTGTTCGCGGGTCGGACCACCAATCCATAATTCAGGCCAGCATCGACAATATCCCCCAAGCCGGGTATGATACCTACCACCAAACCCCCCTTAGCATACATCTGAATTGGGGTGGAGACGGGTTGACGCACCGATGAAGAACGTCCACCCCACTCGGAAACCGCAGAGATTCATCCCCTTATCCAGGTAATGTGCACGTTTCCGGATCTTCCGAAGGGCTTTCTCATCGCGCTTCGATAGGCCCGGGGGGACGCCGCGCTGACGGGTCACTATCAGCTAAGCTGAGAGAAGTACAGGAGAGGACACACCTTGACTTTCTTGACTTTTCCCTTGGCATCGACGACCTCGTCGTAGTACGGGTCGACCGGGGCATACTGCGCCATGCGCTGTTTGAGAACTTTCTGAGGGTCCACATCAGTCGATGATATACGGGGACGAGGTGGTAACTCACTCCAGCAGCTTTCTGAGCGATCGCAGTCATGTCGACGGGTTTTGAACAGGGGTATGGTCGGCGGAAACGGGATGTGAAGACGAAGTTGGGACGGAAGATGCGATGTAGGTCAACCGAGCCTTTTCAACGCTGAAACCGAGGGCGGCGACAAACAACGGATGACGCATATACACGTGGGATCGGTGCAGTGGCAATTTGCGATTTGCTTCCCTTGTTCCTCGAAACGGCCGTGGATTCACGGGCCGAGAGGTATTTTTTGAATGCATCTTGAAGCTCTCTTCGAAATGGCCGTGCCTGGCGATTCCTATTCAGAAAAGCCCAGTGGATCTACCGCTTCGCTTGTTTCGGGGAAGAAGATTAAGGCGGCTCCATCCCCATCAAGATATGTCATAACAGCAGCCAGGGTAGATCATCCCAAAAGCGATCTTTTATGATGTCCGCGTGCAGCACGCACACCTCACCTGTCAACCCTTCATACGGTTTCGGCTGCTTGCCCTTCGTGCCACTCGCCTTTGGAGGCACGCTAGTTCGCCCGTCTTCCCCGACCGCTATACGATTTTCGGCCTGGGGTGGTACACGAAGCAAAGTGCTTCCTTTCCGGAACTCCTGAGGTAGGTCGTTGTAATTGATCCCGAAGCGAGAGAATAGGAGCTCGTTCTTGTCCTTAGAATCGGTCCCCTGAGTCCTTCATTTAGCGCAATCATTCCGCAAGCATCAGGTTTGTCGCTGACCTGTAAGGTCATGTTTGCCTCGGTCGGAGTCATCTCATCCTTGACCAGCGCCCAAAACGTCGTATTATATAAATTGTTGATATGCGCTACATGCCTGGTCAGTTCCGCTACGCAAGGTTTAGGTATTTGGTCCCCTTGGTGCGGCTCACTATCTGCTTGTCGCCAAGCGAAGTAATCCCGCACTTCTTTCGCCCCGGGGTAAAGCACGACCCGGCTATCGAAGCTCGGCGGATGCCGCAATCTCGTTTCCGGGAAGTAGTCTCGCCAGTGGAACACGTAGGATGAGGTGAACAGGGAGACGATGGAGGAGTTGATCTTGCTATATCATCTCATCAGCTTCGGAAGCCCCAGCTTAGATTCAGGTGGACTGACCTTCTTCGACGCTTATATAGATTTGAAGAACGTCGTATCAAGAAGCTAAGCTACATCAGTTCAGCATTATTTCCTTCGAGAACAGAAGTACGAACCTGTACTCGTCGCTCTCCCCGAAAGCAAGTACCACATCCTCGTACTCCTCCATCACTGACCTTGCAGCACGATCCATAAGGTCAAGTGCACGGACATCGTTGGGTTTCGCAAAGGCATGAGTATTCGAGAAACTAGAATTTCTTAGCGAGGTGTTTGTGACCCCAGGATGAGGAAACCCACTTGTGGAATCCCCGCCCATCGATGCGCACGACGATGTAGGTGTTCGGGACGAGTGGGTCGGGGAGCTCGAAGTTCCGGACGTACTCGAATCGCGATTTCGCCATGAGCGGGTTTCTGGGGACTGCAGTACATAGGAAGTGAAAACAACAGACTCGTTTCCTGCTATGCAATCGGGATGAATTCAGTACGGCTAAAATTGGTTTCTCACGGTGTCCGTCCTCTCTCAACCCTAATTATGGACGACCTGCTTGCTATCGGCGACCCCATTCGACCTGATCACCAAGGCCCATCCCATCATGGCCTTCCCCTGCTCTCGACACGCCTCTTCCTCTGCTCTCCGCCACTTTGCACGGTCTACTTCCATCCGCACGATCTCGAACACCCCACCACGTCACGAAGAATACTACAACCCCTGGTCCTCCAAGACCCACCTTAAACCCCCACCCTCCATCCCCTCCCCTCTCCCCGCAATCTACCCCCAGAAAATCGTCCTATCCGATGGATCTACTTTCACATCCTATACCACCGCGCCTACACCCTCCACCATCCGGCTGACCCGGGACGTGACGAACAACCCTTTGTGGAAGCCTGGAGCGGATCGGAGGGGGTTGGGCGAGGATGGGGAGGGCCGGGTGGGGAAGTTCAGGAGGCGGTTTGAGGGTGTGCACCTTGGCGGAATCTCAAGTGCCCAAGAGAGTGAGGTCCCGGAGGAGGCGGATGGGGTGAGGGTGGGGGAGAGGGAGATCAGCTTTGGGGAGGTGGATTTGGAGTGGATGGGTGAAGGGGCGAGAGAGGAGAAGGCGCCAAAAGTGCGGGAGAGAACGGGGGCGGCGAAGGGTGGTAAGAAGAAGTGAGGTGGGACATGCATACAATGTGGCGTTACGTGCATATTGTACGAGAGAAGCGTTGCCAAGGATGTCATACCGATTCCATTACGGAAGAATCCCCATCCTCGTCGTCGTCTTCACTATCGCTCAAGACAGGTGGTCGTCCCTCGGCCTTGGGAACCACGGGACGCCCCTCGTCCTTAATGATCACCTCTGCCGGCTCACGAAAGTGCTGGACCAATACTTTGTTCATCCTGCTCCCCATCAATCCCTTTGCCACTGATCCAGAGATGAGGACTCACGTAAACATGTGTAGTCTATCCGTATGAAAGACGCTCCGCAACGGCTCGTCGCACAAGATATACCGCTTATCCGTCTGATCCTGGAGGTCCCTCGCCTTGACATAATCCCATATCCTCTTGACCGTCTGGGGTCGACTCAATCGCGGTTCACCCACCAACTCTGACAGCGCGTCACTACCACCCATCTCCATCAATACCAACCCATCCCAACACTGGAGGATATAAGGTACCTAAGGATCAATTCCTTGTTGAACGCATCGTTCCCCGCCCTCCTCTTCCTCGGCCTCTCCTCACCATCACTCCCAACCCTTGCAGCACTCTTGACCTTCCTTACCTTCTTCCGCTTGACCGCCCTTCCACCCCTAGCACTCCGGCTCGCCCGTCCGTTGCCCACAGCATCGAATTCCCTCTGGAGACGCGCAGCCATCTCCTCATCCGTCTCTACCTTGACTTCGCGCTTGACTGCCTTCTTGCGGAGAGGTTCGGGCTGGGATGATTGGGGATGGGCGAGCTCGGATTTCGTTAGGGGGACATCGGGGGATGAGAGGGAGGGGGAGGCAGCGGAGGTGAGCTCTTCGTAGATCCTCCCGATCTATTGGAGTAAGCAAAGGTGGAGATGAAGAAAGAGGGATCGCGGACATGCTCGTCGATGGAGGATCGGTTCGCTCGGATGGTCGTCTCGTCTTCGCCGCGGTTAATCAGCTCCTTTCGGACTGCCTTGGCGGAACTGTAAAGGGCCTCGGTCAGGGAAGTCTCGTGAAGAGCAGCAATAGACTTACACGACGGAGAGGTCGCTGGTCTCGAGGATCTTTCGGATCGCCGGGAGCAAACCAGCTACGTACTATGACGCGCTGAATCAGTCTCATCCTCAAGGTGGACGGGCCTAGGCAGATTTACCGAGGTAGACATGGCTGGGAAGGATTGCCCGGGCAAGAAATGACAACAATCGTCAACTTTCTTTGCACACCCTAGACCTGCCAGAATCAATACAACGAGGTAAGACTCGGTCGGCTAGGGCCGCCGGTGGGGCGGGATTTTGTTGTTCCCGGCGACAGAATCCCAACAAGGCGTCGTCGCTTAGCTGTATCCCGGAGATGCTGGACAACATACATTGGAGGCATGCGCAATCTCTTCGGTCACTTCTCAGCCGCTTCAGCTAGATTTCAACCGTATTTGCTCCGTCAACGCGGACGCAAGCATGCCAAGGACCACAACCTGACCAGTCACCCGACGCCTGCGCTACAACGGAGCATTCGTAGTGCTGTTTCCGCTTCGACAGGCGAGCTTCGCCTCCACAGCTTGGTGCCGCCATGTCTATCGAGTACCACGCTCTCCGATGGCCGGGTGTGCTTTGCGCCATACGCGTGGACTGAAGCCGTTGCATCATAAGAAGAATGTCCGCCTCGACACCTCCATTTTGGGCTGTCCGTGACATGAGCGTCGAATCAATCGGTTGCAGGAAATTCGACTGACCTTCCATTTCCACTCGTATTCCTGCTCCTCGTCCAGGGGCGGTATCCCCATCTGCTGCGCACTCGCCCGCTTCTCCTGTCCTTTCCCCATCTCCTCCATAGCCTCATCCTCATCCCTCTTCTCCTGTCTGCTGATCTCCTCCTCGTCAATATCTTCCGGATCGCCTCCTCGAGGGACCTGCCCATCGCCGGCCGTCACTGCAGGTAGTCCCTTTCGAAGCCATCGAAGCTTTAAGGTGAAGCGTGGTCCGATCTCTTGTAGTCTGGCCGAAGTAGCCGAGGCGAACATGTACCTGTAAATGAGTAAGCTGGGATTTGGAAAGCGTGAATCAAGCGTACCGGTGCCGCCGAAAGAACAGGAAGTCTCGTTGATTGTGGAGAGTGACGACTTGTCGTCCGCGAAATTGGGGAAGAGGGGGAAAGAGGGAGCCGAAGAGCCGTCCAACGGAATTTCCAAGAAGAGTGGTGAAGTTGTTCAGGATGAGCTCGGCTGACATGCGGAGCGATCAGCTCAAGTCGCCTGAATCTCCGACTAGGTATGCTCACGAGAATGCGGTGAGGGTCGTGCATGACCCTGGGTACGATGTCACAGTTCAGCATGCATTCTCAGTGGTTTCAACCAAGTCACGTAAATCTGCGATCCCAGCTGGACGCTACTCAGCTTGAAGTACGCCGTCGGCCCAGCAGGTAACTGCATCAGGGTGATCGCATCTGTCGATTATGAGCTCGTACTCCCTCCCCCATCATAGCACTCACTGGGCGTCTTATGATCCTGGTTGACCGCGATGACCGCCGCAAACCCCCTCTTCGCCGCCCACCTCGCCACCCGTCCAAGCTCGAAACCCCTGCCCTTTGGCCGCTTGAAGAACTGTCCGCCAGGGAAGATACTCCGGAGGTCGTCACAGAACTGGTACGTCTCTTTGCAAGGGCTGGGAGAGGTGGTGACGAGGATTCGAGGTGGAGCGGGTGGAGGAAGGTCCGCCTCTTCCTCCTCCTCCTCTACAGCCTCGCCCGTGACTTCCCGCTCGGCGTCCAAGGGCGCATCTTTCGGAACAGCTGCCACGTCTGCCGAAGTCGCTGCTGTCAATGCCTGTGCGTCGGGCATGACCTCATCCTCATCATCAACTTCCTCTGCGTTGACGGGCACCTCATCTCGGGGCTGTGAAGGTCCAGCTTCGCCATTGATCGCCCTAGACGCCTCTGCGACTCGCTCCGCAGCTATTCTTAGAGTCCCGGGATTTGCCGTGAGGTAAGATGTAGAGTCGAAGATGCGAGTATTGTCGAGGGTCCGAGGGATGTTCTTCGCCAGTCTCTCCTGTTCACACCTTATGAGCATCACCCAGGCGCTGCACACGATGACTCACCTTCTTGCGTTCTTCTCCTAATCCTTTCTCTTTCTCTGCCTTCTTGTTCTACCAGACCCGTCAGCCACAAGCTCAATGTGTGTCCCTCGCATCCCTCGCAATGGACAACCACTCACATCCAGACGGCGCTTGAGCTTTGCTTGTCCCTTCTCCCGCTTGCTCTTTCGATGCACTTCCGAGCGTTTGAGTGCATTGTGGATCTTTTTGTCGGGCGCCATGATGAGATTGGCGAAACTCGTCGAAGCACTCGACGACATGCGAGGTCGAATGGGGTTGCAAATCTGGGTAGGCACGAATTACGTAAGCAGATAGGTCGAAGAGTAACAAAGGCAAAAATCAAACAGCGTATAGGAAGCAGAAGAAAGCGGCTCACATTCCCGCTCTTCCGCCCCATCGTCCTCACCTCCAGGCGGCTACGCGGACAACGCCCACTACTAACCTCCTACAGGCGTGGAAGAGGTTCATGTCTCCAGTGGGCCTTTAGCACCATGCTCACCGAGATCTCGATGGTCCTTACGAAGGCTCGAGCGGTCGGAATGAAATCGGCGAAACACCTTCCCAGTCGGGTAATTTAGTCGCGCGCGTTACTTTTAGTTTGTTCTACTTCCCGTTTGCAAAAGTCATCCCTTTACATTTCATTCCTGATTCCTTACGCTAAGCCCGAGGCGACTCTTGCAACATACATGCCTCCCCTCGTGACATCACGGTCAGCCAACTCGCCGAAGCTGTCCAAGAGCTTCTCACGTGTCAACTCATTCAAGCGAGAATGGGGAGATGATGATGTCCCAACAAAGCAGTCCGGACTCAAAGGATCATCCCCGGAGATGGAATGGTTGCCTAGTCCGGAGCAGTCAATATACTGCTACGTGCCGGAACGAGCTCGCTGATCCGGTCTACAGAGCCAAGCGGAAAGGGCCTGTATCTGACTTCGCGATGACTTCTCCTCCCCGATTTCCTGCCGCTGAGACCGCTGCGGAACGCCGCCGTAAAGCGATTCTCGCGGCGATGAGCCCCAACACACGGCTCTCACCATCAGCCTCCTCCTATCCGTCCAAAAACATTACCCAGACCCTTCCTACCATACCTTCCGCACAGAAACCGCTTCCAACTCAAGAACTCCCTTCCGTCCCTTCCACCTCTCTTCACCCGGTGTTGGATTCCAGGAAGAGACAGCTGCCATGGGATGAAGACATTACGTAGGCCCCTCTTCGTGCCCTCCCCTTCCCCCCCTCGCTCCCCAAGAAGAGCGGTGAAGCTGATGATCGTAGTACCGCCAAGAAAGCGATGGCACGGCCAACCTCGGCAGCTAGCAAGAGGTCAAACTCCGCCGGATCGAGCGCGCCCGGCTTGAACATCAAACAGAAAATCGTGCTGAGTACAGAGCAACAAAAGGTGCTGTCTCACGTGGTGGCGGAGGGGAAGAACATATTCTTCACGGGTAGTGCCGGTGAGTCGTGTCACCCATGCTAAGCAGTGCCTGACGAGACTGATTCTCGGTCAGGTACCGGTAAATCCGTGCTTCTTCGCGAAATTATCAAGAATTTGCGCAAAAAGTATGCCACTGCGGCGGATGCGGTAGCGGTCACGGCCTCGACGGGGATCGCTGCATGCAACATTGGCGGAGTAACCCTCCATTCTTTTGGTGGAGCGGGTCTGGCCATCGAGAAGCCTGAGGTCCTGGTGTCCAAGATTAGGAAAAACAAGAAGGCTTCCGCTCGTTGGTTGAGAACGAAGGTGCTGATAGTCGACGAGGGTGAGTCGCTGCTGGAGTGCAGCGAGATTCGGCTGAATGAAGCAGTGTCGATGGTGGATGGAGACCTGTTCGACAAGTTCTGCAAGATCGGTCAGATGCTGCGCAAAGTCCCTAGCAAGCCTTGGGGCGGAATTCAAATCATCGTGACGGGCGACTTTTTCCAACTACCACCGGTGACGAAAGGCGGCGGTCAACCGAAATTCTGTTTCGAGGCGCAGACATGGGATGAAACGATCGACCTATCGGTCAACTTGACCAAGGTATTCCGGCAGAAAGACCAGAGTAGGCAAAGTTCCCCCGAAAAGATCAGACTTGACGTGTCGTAGGATTCGTCGACATGCTGAACGAGATGCGATTCGGAAAACTCAGTCAATCTTCCATCTCCGCCTTCAAAGCGCTCTCCCGGCCGATCCACTATCACGACGGTATCGAGCCCACTGAGCTGTTCCCACGACGCGAAGACGTAGACAGATCCAATGGCACTCGTCTAGACGTCCTGAATACCGATGGATGGTCGTATAATGCTACCGACGGCGGAGCGGTGGCCGATCCGGTTCAGCGCGAGAAGCTCCTGTCCAACTTCATGGCGCCTCAATCGATCAATCTAAAAGTTAAAGCTCAGGTCATGCTCATCAAGAACGTTGATGAGACACTTGCCAACGGAAGTATGGGTAAAGTGATCGGGTTCTGCCATAAGCAGCTGTATTTCCCAGACAGCCAGGGAAGGTGGAAAGAGGATGGGGACTTGGAGGATGTGGACGAAGAGGAGAGGGAGAAACGGTTGAAGATCAGGTCAACGTTGGAGGCGAAGATATCATCGGGATCCAAGCCGCTACCCGTCGTCCAGTTCAAGGTGCCAGGAGGAGGATCGAGGGATATGCTTGTGGAGGCGGATATTTTTAAAGCGGAATTACCGAATGGAGAGGTCCAGGCGTCACGGAGTCAGGTGAGTACGGCGCCTCTTGTTATATCCGCTGACTTGTCCCATAGCTACCGCTCATCCTTGCTTGGGCGATGTCGATACATAAATCCCAAGGACAGAGTAAGCCTTCTGATTGACCCTTTACCGCCCATATCTCGGATATTCACTCACTAGACGCTGACGTATTCTAGCCCTCGACCGCGTCAAAGTCGATCTAGGAAAGGTGTTCGAGAAGGGCCAAGCCTATGTCGCGCTGTCTCGAGCTACCTCGCTAGAAGGCCTGCAGGTCACAGGGTTTAGCAAGGAAAAGGTGAGTGATGCCGTGGTCCGCTTATCCCTACTTACGTCCGCATGCACAGGTCATGGCACATCGCAAAGTCGCACAATGGTCGTCGAGCCTTCGTGACCTGAACCTTTGAGCCAAAGCGTTCCCGCACCATCGGGAGTCTTTGATTTCTTCCCCCGTCATTGGGATCTATACGATACAACGTTCATGCACTTGTACCTGGATGACTGCCAACAAAGATGATGTAGGGATCGGAGACTTGATCTTGACAACCAGAGGTGTCTGTCACCCTCGATTTCGTGAACGATTCAATGGCAATCCTTATCAGCCTGTCAACGGATATCTCCGCTTGCGCGTCTACGGCCTTCCGGTGTTCTTTTAAGATCACTCCTTTCTCCGTTCCCCGCGGACGAACTTCGTGGGGTCTTCTGACTCGCAAAATCTTCCGCAGCCTAAGCTATATATCCCCATCCCCAGCTCGCTGTTTCCTTACCTTGATGAGAATTAGTCCTATACTGAGTCTCAAGTCCTTTTCCGATCCTTATCTTCCCGATCTCGCAGCACTACTACCATGGCGTATCCTAACGACTCCAAGTCCGCTGGAACCTATGTGAGTGACAACAATGCTCCTGCTGGGAACGCGCAAGCGAGTCCAGTCGCGCTTCATATCCGATGTTCACACCCAACGTCGCTTCGGTTCCGCAACGGCCCATCCGCTCCTCTCCACTCGGGGAAACGACGTCGAGTCACGCCCGGCACAACGATACGATACGAATGATGAGCGGAGCTCGCTGCTCCTGTCTCATACGGACCAGGAGATTGGACTCGAAGGACTAGAGAAGACGAGTACGGGAGATGTGAAGGGTCTCGTCGAGGTGTCTGATACGCTCGAGATAACCACCTCAGTGTAAGTGTTTTTTCTTGGGGAATTGAGTGCCTGCTGATACGAAGTCGTAGCGGCGACGTGGACTTGGGAGTGACTAACGCATCGCCACCATCTCACACTGCATTTTTCGATCGTCTGGACGGGATCTCATCCTCTGACACCGGTCTCCAAGTTCAGCAAGCCTCGAAGGACGTATGCGATCTGCCTCCCGTTGCCGTCAACGTTGGCACAAGCACCGGTCGCGTGAAAGTCCGCTATGTTGGCTGGGAGGAGCCATGTCGTGCTCTCAGCCAGAACATCCACACCTCCGTCGGAGACGTGCAAGGTCTGTGTCCACTTGTCGAACGGCTCCCTTTACTGACCACTGACCATGCTATTCAGTCGTCGGGCATCTCCTATGCCAAGCGCCGTACCACCTCTCGACCTCACTCGGAGGGGTCAATTTTGCCTTCCCGAGCACTACCCCTCACGATCCGACGGGTTTGGGTAGCAAATGGGTCATGACGGTCAACAAGAATGATCGAGTCACTAGCAAGAGCTGGTGGGGTGAGGTGATGCCTTGGCGAGCACAGCGAGGTGGAATCTCATCAAGCTCAGGCTGGTCAGGGCCCAGAGTGGTACCGAAGGGAGAAGGGGATGTTTGTCCGCACCTCGACCGGGGAAATAATGCTTACGTTCTGAACGTGTTTCTCATCAAAAAGTATCTAGCTGTAATTATCTCGCTACTGTCTCCATTGGACGTCCGTACACGTAAAGTCCATGCATCGTGCATGTGAATGCTGCTAGCGAACAAGAGCAGGTCCTCCTCACTCCTGGTCCATGCAGATCATACGCGTCGCAGTACCCTATCATATGCGTCGCATTACTTGACCACATCCTTGCAAACCCTACAAGATCCTTCTAGCCGAATTAAATTCTCTCATTCTCTCTATACCTCACGAATCTCCCCTCGCTCAGGCTTCTCCCGCTTCTCATTCTCCTCCCTCTCCTTCGCCGCCTTCTCCCTCATCTTCCCCCGATCCCCCGTCCACCTCTCAAACAGAATAGCCAGAGGCAGACAGATGAGCTCCACGCCGATGAGCGTGAAGATGATCCCGAAGTGGTAGCCTATTCGTGAGACAAGGTCCGTGCCGAAGGCGATGATCTTGTATGCCTACGAAGAATTACCGTCAGACCTGAGAACCTGCGCAACAGAGGTGTATTGGGAGGAGGAAGAGGAGACGTACCTCTACGTTGTGGTTGAATGGGACCCAATAGAGGGATTTGTAGAAGGATGGCATGAGCTCGATGGGGTAGAAGGATGAGGCTGTCCTCGTTAGCTCGTATACTCATCCGTGAACTATCGGAACTCACTGATGTTAACTAAAGTCACGATAATGTCAGCATGGATGTATTTGGACATGGGGATAACGCACTGATGATCCACATTATGAGGAAGAAGGGTAGCCACGACACGCCCAAAATCGCCAGGGCGGTCTCGAGAGCGAAGCCTTCAGCGAGGACCGTGACGTAGTTAAGAGCCCAGAGTGTCACGAAACCAGCTATGTTACGGACAATCGTCAGCAAGAGGACAGAGCTAAGGGACGATCGGCGCACCGTGAGGAAGGAAGTTCTCGAGGGGGACTTGGAAAGCTCGGACAACCAGGGTCTGCCACAATGACTACGACACGATGTCAGCGAGGTAGCAGGATGCTCGAGTCAGAAACATACCATGAAGAAGTAGGCGATGATTGGCCAACCGAAACGTAGGGCCAACATGCTCTTGAACGTCAACTTCACGAGAAGACCGGACTTCATCCGTGCGATCCCGCCGTAGAAGACGAGGTAGAACGCGAAAATGACCTAGACCACCCGTCTATCAGATTTGAGGAGGACGAGGAGGGTGAACGCACAAAGTAGATCAGGGAAGCTTCCATCGGCGCGGCTGATGACCAAGCGGAATTCTGGATGGAACGGAGATCGAAGATTGTGTAACCGAAACCGACGCCCAATGCTTGCGGGACTTTCTGGGCCAAAGCAATGGCATTTACGTTGCCAGCCGATGACGAGACAAACGATTGCAGAGCCTGGCCACGGGCTGTTGCGAGTGGATGCGATAGAGCTTGGACGAGCTGACGGAATCTGGTGTTAGCCGGAGTATGTTTGCATTGAGAGCCACTCACGAAAGCCTCGATATAGAGCAGTGTCACCTGATAGAACCTCGCACTTGCAAAGTACAGCCCGATGGATCCAGTCGGATCATAAGTCGCGTCCCCGTTCGCTAACGCCGCCCTCCAAGCCGAAGTTGCATTCGCGTTGATCACCACCGCGCCCCAGCATTTCTGCGAATACACCTCCTGCTTCACATCCTCCAGCCCATTCGGATACTCGCTAGCATCGTGCACTTCCCAACCGAGATGTGGGATCGACCTGGGGAGCGCAGCTTCATACTGCACCTCGTTGAGCATTGGTGCGTTCAGGAAGGAGTTCGGATCGGTATCGAAGGTGACGTAGTGGACCGTCAGGCGGGAAAAGTATGTTTCGAGCTTGTAGGTCGATCCCCAGAAGATTGAGAGGCAGACCCAGAGCCACAGCGTGATGAAGCCGTAGATGAAAGCACCTTTCTGCGAAAGGACGATTCTGTCAATAAGACCGCTCAAAACCCGATTCGCTAGAGGGTCGCTCACCCTGATGGCAGCTCTACGGGGTTCGCGAAGTTGTGGATGATGGATATGATATTTCTCATCCATCTGTACCTCTTCCCAACCTCGAGGTTCCTCCTTCCCTCCTTGCGCTAGGAATTTCTTACCCGCATGTGCGGCCCCTGTGGCCCCTGCGATTACTCCAGCCTTCTCCAGATGCGCATCGGTGGGTTCGCCGATATCACGGAACTTCTGTTTTTGAGGCTGAGACTTCTCGGATTCGTTGTGGACTGTTGAAGAAGAATTGGTCGGGGAAGTGGACGGGTGAACGGCGAGTGTTCGCCCGTTACGCTCATCCAGGTCGTCAGGATAGCTCTGTGGATTGTCGACCTCGTGGTAAGAGCCCGGGCGCGTCAGAGACCCCATGTCGCTCATGTATGGTTCCCCGGGTTGAGCAGAAGCTCCCCAAGTACTCGCCGCTGTACGATACCCATCGCCGAGCGGAGCCGCTATTCCTGCGGAGCTGGCTCGCACAGGATAGTTCCCCTCATACCTTTGCGGTATTCTGGAGGCCGGACTCAACGTGGTGTCCGAGATTGAAGGGCCAGCCGATGACGATCCCGGATTATCGATAGCTCCCGTGGAGCTCGAGGGATTATGACGGTCATGGATTGACAGAGGACGTCCGAGATCGAGCCAAGTTGTGGACATGATCGACCTGTCTCGACGAATGTCGGCGATTGGTGAACCGTATTATTTATCAGTCAAATGGAGCGATCGGCACTTGTTTTTTGTATGTCATTAAACCGGTTACGGCCGGAAAGCAGTCCATCCTCATTTCTTCTCTGGCCGAGATCACCATGAAGGTTTTCGACAACTCTCCCACTGCTGCCCAGGTCATCACCTCGCGAGAGACAGTCGATGGAAAGCGACGATATGGGTTCTTTACGCCAGAGCTGGCGAAGGAGCGGAAGGAATGGGCGAAGCTTACGTTCCTGGTGAGCAAATTTCTGTGTTCCCAATGTTCTGGCTGATGAGATGCAAGACATTCGGGATGATCACCGTCCTCATGTTCCTCTTCCTCTCCATCTACTTCGGTGAGCCGATCATTCCCGACTCAAGTTTCGGTTGATAGGTAACTAGGCTCGTACTTTGTCCAAATCGACCGAGCCACCCACTTCTCCGTCGAAGTCATCGATCTCGACTCCCTCGCTTCCCCTTCTGGCTCCGTCTCACATCCTGCCATCCTCGGGCCCGCCGTCCGTACCGCCATCCAAGAAGCCGAGACCACCGCCCCTCATCTGGGATGGTTCGAAGCGGACCCATCCACGCTTCAGAATTTCCGGCTTACACCGGATTCTCAGGGGATGGACGTGTATGAATATGGCTTGAACGCGGTTAATAACCAGGACGTCTGGGCGGTGATGATCATCAACGCGAATGCCACGAGTGGGGTTTGGTCGGCCCTTACTTCTGGGTCCATGTGGGAACGTGAGTTTGCCTGTTGCACTCGCCGTGCTTGGAGCTTCGAGATCGAGATATGCTGAGGTGAGCAGCGACCGGCGCCATCACCTTCATCTACGAGGAAGCCCGCAACTTCTACGGGGAGGACCAATATGTCTCGCGTCTCGCAACACAGCTCATCTCGACAACAACGTCTGCCGCCGCTACGACCCTAGCCGGTCAAGTCTTAGCGCTCGGTAACGCTTCTGCAGTCCTCAGCGCCGCACCGACGGGGAGTCTGATTGGGGCTTTCAGCTATAACTCACACAATACACATCCCTTCAACCAGGATGCCGTGAGTGTCGGCCTTACTGATTTTAGTCTCCGGCTGATTGATGGAGTAATAGGGTATCGCGTCGACCACGGTCGGGACTGTCTATCTCATCATTGTGAGCGGTGATACTCAGCTTCTGCATTCTGCTGATCTCCTCTCAGTTCACCTTCCTCATCTCAGTGACGTGGAATACCCAAGGTCTCCCACTCATCCAAGACAAGCTCTCGATCCGCTCAGAGATCCTCGTCAAGGTACTCATTCCCTTCATCGGTGAGTTCTCCCTACGCCTTTCGCTCTATGCCGGATTGACATCTCGCTAGCCTACTTCTGGCTCGCCTTGCACTACTCCCTCGTCTCTCTAGCCTTCCTCGTCAAATTCAACCGCAAATACGGGAATGGCGGGTTCGTCCTTTACTGGATGGCCAACTGGATCACCATGTCCGCTCTCGGATTCGTCATGGAGACGGTGTTCCTCTGGTTAGGACCGTTCTTCCCGTTCTTCCTGATCTTCTGGACCATCATCAATGTGGGTTGCCTGCAGCAGACCGGCATTCACGGAACTTCTCTGACGAACCTTCAGGTGTCGGTCGCATTCCTGGATATTGCCGATGCTGGAACATTCTACCGATACGGGTGAGTTCCTTCGTCGCTCGATCAAGGTCGGCCAGCTGATGGTGGGCAGATACATGCTCCCCGTCTGGAATCTCGGTGAGTTCAGCGCCATTCTGATTCACCGGTCTACTGCTCATACTGCCTAGTCGATGGTGCAAAGAGCATCATCTTCGCGACCAAGAACCACCTCGTGCAGAACTTCGCCGTCACTCTCGGGTATGTTGAATCTCTTAAACACCTCAAGCCTCTGGCACATGCGTCATCTACCTCGTCGTGAACGCTGACGGTGGCATTAGATGGATGGTCACCTGGATATGCCTCCTCGCCATCACCGTCGTCGTTCAACGGCGGAGGAAGGAGGCTGGCAAGATGCGGGCGAAGTGGGACGAGATGAAGCGGGTTGACGAGAAGCGGATGGCGGGCGAGGCGCGATAGCTAAAGTGTGGGACCATGGGTATATGAAATGCATGTATCGATCCTTTGCTCCGGAAAGATGTGGGATCAGTTGTTGAGGGATGTCTGGTCGCCGCAGTTCAGACACTGCAGATCATCAGCTTCTTCTCCAATCACGCAACTCCTTTATCGGAGGCATGTGGACAGGACTCAAAAACAGCCTAAGGCCTGACCGACCTTGTAGAACACGGTACTCCCCTCATCCGCCGACCTCAGCTGCATGACCTTATAGCTCAACCCCACATGTCCGCACTTCTGGCATTTCTCCTGGGCCTGTCCCCCAGCCTCCATCAGCACCGTCACCTCTCACCGCAACCCTCAACCCCATTCATGCGGCGGAGAAGGAACGCACGATGGGATCCCGTTCCTTCGCCGCCTCTCCGTCCTGCACTTTATTCTGGACCAACGCCCTCTTACTCCTCAGCGGACTCGGAAAGGCATTTGGTGAGGAGTACGTCTTGGTAGGGAGGTTCTCATACGCTGGAACATCTCTTCAGCTCTTGTCATCAAAGAAGCGTACGGACATGGGAGGATGGTGTGGGCGGAGAACCCACAGGAAGCAGGCTCGAGTCTCCCGCATTGGGTACAGGGGATCTCGTCTTGGTTATCGTTTGGGAGGTCGAGGAGGGTTCCACATGCTGGGCAGAATAGGAGAGCTCCGATGCGGTGGGCGGAGACGCGGGAGGGGGCCATGCAAATGAGGTAGGGCGACTGCTTGGTCGAGATGCTGTTAGTGAGCTAGTATATTTCAGTTGTTGAGATATGGGTTCAAGCCAATTTTGAAATTTGATTTGATTCCCGCACACTCGCGATCCCGATATTCAACGGGGAGGACCGCTCAAACTCTCTCCAGCTACACACTTTGCCGCGGATGACCTTCGCCTCTTGCAATTGTCTTCGTGCAAGCCATGCATCACATCTCCAAGTCCGGCTCAAAGCCACATGCACAAGGATGGAACGTCACTAGAATGAAGCCCATGACGGATCAAGGCAAAGGATGTCGAAAGCGAAACGAGCGAAGCCTTAATTAAGGATGGAAAGGATTATACGCTCAAGACAGGGGAGAACATCTAAGCGGTGGCAGCAACAGCGGGCACTGCAGAGGGTGCTGAGCTTGACTCGGACTCCTAATACCGAGTAAGCGTCTATACAAGCTATGAGGATCCTCTCGCTCACCTGCTCAATCTTGATGGGCTCAGCGAGAACGGGCTGGTCGAGTGTGGGCGCCATGTCGGCGATGGGCGATGTTGATTCGGTCTTCAACTCCGCTTCCTCCTTGGTCACCTCGTCCCTCGGCGTGGTCGACTGCTCCTTCTTGCCCAAGCCTTTAGCCCATCCGGTGATGCGCGCAGACAGCCGTCGGTTTGTTTTGGGCATCTTGGGCTGAAGTGGTTCAGAGCAGCGCTCATGACTGATTGCTTGACTCACTGCTTCCTCCTTGTTGGCCACAGCATCTTCGACAGGCTTGTCCGCAGCAACGGTCTCGGTCACCGGAGCAGGAGCGATGTCACTGATCAGGTCAGCTCGGCTAAGATTTCGGCGGACGGCTCACGCGTTCATTGGTGCCTTAATCTCCGGCTCGGTCTCTGCGACAGCGGCTGTTGATGACTCCGCGACCAGTGCCTCAACGACAGGCTCGACGGGGGTGTTGACGACGGCCGGCACGTTGGCCACCTCCTTCGGCTCAGTGATTGCCTTCTGTTCCTCGGCCGCAGATGCGATGGAATTATCGGACGGGCGAGCGGAAAAAGGGGTAGCTTCGGCCGTCACGGGCTCTACGATTGGCTCGGTCTTTTCGATCTGACCCGGCCGTCAGCGATGAAGGGTCGTGATGATTACAAACTCACCTTGGGAGTCTTGACCTTCTTCTCTTTCTTGGGAGACTTGCTGCCGCTAAGAAGCCTGGCGAAGAAGCCTTTGCCCTCAGCCTTGGTCTTCTCGACCTTCTCCTGGGCATTGTCAGCATATGCGCCGAATCCCATTTGATGTACTCACCTTCGCCGCAGCCTTTTTGTCATCCGCCTTGACATCGTTAGTCTCCTCTGCGGGCTTTGCCGCCTCGACCGGCTTCGCCTCCTCGACAGGCTCGTCTGCCTGAACTCCCTCCAGGTTGGTCGCCGGCTCTGCGATGGTGTGCTCGGTGCCGGTCTCGGCGTGAGTCGTAGTCGGCTGATGGTTGACCTGCAGTTGGCACGGGGATCACAGGATGAGTGGAGGCAAGAGAAGAGGTCGAGAGGGAGCAGCGGGAACAAGATGAACCAGTCAGTCTCAGCCAAAGCTCAGATGCTGGGAGAGGCAGAAGACGAGACTCACGTCGTCCTTCACCGGCTCGTCGACCGACGTCGTAGTGACGTCCTCGGGGGCAGGTGCAGCGGGCAGCGCTTTCGGTGACTCAATTTCTGTCGCGATCTTGGGCGGCACATCGGGAGGGGAGTCGACAGTAGTCTTGACAGCGGGACTGTCTGTAATCGGCTCGGCGGCGATGGCAGCCTGGGAGCCGTGAGGGTGCAAGAAGTCGAGGAGGGTCATTGTGATGAGAAGGGGAAGGATAGGAAGGAATGGCGATTATAGGTGATGATACAGGATAGGGCGCGAAGGTCAGCGTTTGCTCAGTTGGTGTTGAGGAAAGGTGTGATGGTGAGAAGAACAAAGGCTGACAAGGCGATGAAACGGATGAAGAGCTGCATCAGAAATAAGGTGACACGGCAAAGAGCGTGGATCTGGATGTTGTGAAAACGAATGGACTGGGAGAGAGAAGGTATTAAGACCTGGCGCGCCAAGGTTGAATGGGGACAAACGGCACACGGCACAACAGGGGTTTGGGGGCGAGATCTCGGTCGGGCGAACAGATGGCTGAGTCCTTCAGGCCAGGAGTCGCTCGAATTTTTGGGCTTATGCCCAGTATTCAATTATAGGAGATGAGAGGATTCGCCAAAGGCATTCATTGACAAGCAGTGCAACAGCGAGTTTGCAAAGGAGGACGGACGCACCTGCTTCACTTCTTGGACGGACATCTTGAGAGACAATCGAATGATGACAGTGTCTATGGCACGACGCCAGGTCAAAATCCAGATGTTAATCACAAGAAATTCTGCTGCGATATCAAGCAGGAGAACAGACAACAGGGGAAAGGAAGAGGAAAAACGGGTTGTTTCGAATTGTGATGGGGATTGTGCCAAAGGGATGTACTACGGGGGTCTTGGGTCTCGACCCGCACAAGCCTAGTAAAAAATGTCTCGCACAGACAAGAAAAAGGGCGCGATCACCTCCAAAGATTTGCTTTACCCGCGGGTGGCGATGACCTGAAGGGATGAAACGCTTCTGTAAACCGGGTATTAGCGTGCCTGATACCCTTCCTTCGCCGTGATTGCCGCGTTTCATCTGATCGCTTTTGTCCAGTCTTTTTGGGCGATTGATTCTCGCCTTGCGTGAGATACCTGCCAATCGGAGCAATCAGCGATGGCTTCGTATAGGGGCTGCTCTGAAAATGATGTCGAAGGCGGAATCACTGCCTCAGTGAGGGCAGAGCTCCGACCAATGGGGGATACCCCTGTCTACGGTTGACCTGTATCGGTGCTCGGGCTAAGGAGATTGTGCTTTTGGAATTCTTGCTTTGCCAGGACCATACCTTTGCCCAAAGTACGCACTATAGTGTGATGATAACGATTTTCACCACATATCACGCATAGGAGAGAGACCCATCGGTACAAATCTCTGAGCTGAGCCTGCACTCAATGGAATCAAAATCTCGTGAGGCAAGCAGCTCAAAGTTGTCAGTCAGGACCAGTCCTTCTCCCTGTAGCTGCCTTCGGAACTGTTCTGGATCTGCTTTTCCAGCCTTATAACGTCCTTACCTAGATGACGTGGTGTCTCTAATTTTACGACACTTTACCGACCGCTGACCAGTAGTTCGACACCGCACAACTCCCATGACCGCGAGCTGCGAGGAATCATTGGGTGCGTACCCGGAAAGGATGATTCCGCTTCTGTCCTTGAGCGCGAAGGGCAATCGATCGCAGCGATGCGAACGGATGACTCCGAAGTCGACTGAATCGTATGTCAAGGAAAGATCAATATGCCAGGCGTGGCTGCGGTCTGGACCACAAAAGACCAGCATGATTGCGCGGCCATCAAGCGCCAGCTGCAATTGCCACTTTCGTGTTGGACACAAACCTCCACCTGCCATGTTCCCGCAATTGACGTCTTTCTGTTTGACTCGTCTTTGATAACGACAAAATACGCGATACCTACCTGCGTCTTCTATCATCATTCCTGTCAACCATAGGCACCGTCGCCAACCCCTCGGTCCCCCCTCACTTCAGCATCTCAAATCGGACTAGCTACAAGTCGTCGCGTTGTTGCCACTCGCGCGCCTTACTGTAATTACCAGCATTCCTGTAGCTACCTCATCCACTCTCTTCCCTCGTGCTTCCCTCCTTTGACCGGTGATCCTGTACGTGTCTTCGGGTTGTATCATCTTTCGTAACCTGCTAAGCGCGAGTGTTAGATCTTCTCCTGTATGCAGATCAACACATTCTCCAGCTCCACGTTTGTTTTCAGCTCGGTCTAGATCTACAATCTCCCCTCTCCGCTCTCTGGAGACGCTTCATGCCATTGTCGGACAATGTCGACCCAGCAAGGCGACAGAGATCCGACAATGGAAAGGCTGAGAAGACGGATACGACCGCGGGTATGGGTTCGGCGAGGACGGGTCGAAGGGGCATCCGTGAGTGCTTACGTGACAGCATCTGCCAGCATGGACACACTAATGAGTTCGTCTTTGCAGCTCAGGACCTGGAGTGAGCTATCCTCATAGAGATTGCGCTCTCTATGGCTGACGTGACCTGATGCAGCGAATCGTCCAACTCCATCCTGACACCAATCCTCTCCCATCTCCCTTCCCTCGCCGGCATACCATCGCTCAGAGGCTTCCTTCCCACCTCCCCCTCCAAGCAAGTCAACGGCCATGCATCTGCTCCATATATCATCCGCGCAACATGGCAAGAAGCGGACCTGGGTGACGGGCGAGGCAAGACGTGAGCATACCCAAAAGTCTTTCAGGCTTACAGCTGACGAGATGCCCGTAGTCCGCTACTGCTAATCACTCCCAAGCATCATGCTCTCCAGATCTTTCGTCTCCCTGCGAACGTCATTCCGGATGACCCGCATGTCCAGGAAACCTTCCCTGCTCCTGAAGAGGTCTTCAACCTCCCCGTTATCCGATATACCTCCGACACGGTCAGGACAGCTCTGCCCGGTGCATCAGTGAGCGATACGAGCTGTGGTGGACATGAGCATGTTCTGGAGGCGAAACTGCTGGAAATCGGTAGACTCACGGAGGAGTCTGGAGCCCTTGTGATTTTGATGTAAGTTTATTCTATGCTGTACCGGCCTAGACTTACTCCTAGGACAGCACCGTCACCTTACCCGCTCGGAGATCGTCTGCGCTCGGTGCCCTGGCTCTGATTGTGGCGAGCTTGCGAACGGGCTTTGCCCTTCGGAGAGTCGACCTGGGACCGGGAAGGGCTGCATCAGTCGCCAGCTCTACAAGGGTTATAGCTGTGGTGAGTGAATGGGTTTATGGTCCGCGTCATACTCATATACACACAGTCCGTATCATATCCTCAGCCAGAGATCCACCTGCTGGATGCTTCTTCCCTTATCCCTTCCTGTGCCCCCATCTGCGATCTACCTGTACATTCAAACACAGGTCTTCCCACCTTCTCCCTCTCCGGTCGTCTCCTAGCATTTGTCACGTCTGAGCCGCCCCGTACGGCTGGACCCGATGGCTTGGGCTCGCTCGTGACCGCTAGGTCCACGTCACGAGTTCGCTCATCTGGCTCACTTCCCTCGCCTAACCGTTTAACGGACCGCCAGTCGCCATCGGCGGAAACGACTACTCAGGGCGCACTGCTCAATTCGGCGGCAGAAATCAGCGGTGGCGTCGCGCGGGGCGTCTGGGCGGGGATCAAGTTGGGCGCGAGGGCTGCTGGCAGGGCTCGGAATGGGAGACTGGCCAGGAGTGCGCCAGTCGAGGGGTCTGTCTCGCTTGACGACGATGACGATCGGCGTGGTGGCGGGGATAGCGAGTCAAGATCGCTGGACGAGTCAAGCGTTATCGACGAGCCGATGTCAACAGGCAGCTCGCTGGGTGGAGGCGAGTGGATCAAGGTAGTCGACCTGAAGCCCCGGTCCGCACGGAAAGCACCACCTAAGAAAGATTCACCCTCCTTGGCGACCACTTCTGGTGCGCCATCGATCTCGGCCTCGCAATACCCACCTGAAGCATCATCATCCGAAGGACCCGAGGTCACTGCTCATTTCCGATTGCCCCTCAATCAATTTCTCGCACCTTCCTTCCCTGCTGAGCCCTCTCAAATCAAGCGCCACTCATCTGCCCTTCGCCCTCAACCTATCTCAAATCTGTCGTTCTCACCATCCGGTACGCAGCTCTTCGCAGCAGCCGCAGATGGCCGCATCTTCCACGTTTTTGACATCCACCCGGCTGGCGCCTTGAGTCATGAAATTAAAGGCGAGTGTAAGGGAGAAGTCTGGCATCTGTACGAGCTGCGGCGAGGCTCGACTGCGGCGAGTGTATGCGAGGTCACCTGGGACAAGGATGGCAGGTGGCTTGGCGTCGGGACCGGTCTGGGTACCATCCGTATGTCAGCGATCCGCCTCATTATTGGCTTCAAATACTGAGAATCGCTTTAGACGTGTTTCCCATCTCCCCTTCGGGCGGGCGACCATCTGCCGCGAGTCATGTCAGTCAACGCATCGCCAATCCCGAACAGCTACACCCTCTGTCCACCATCGTCCACGCCCTTGTTCGCTTGCGGCCTCGACGAGCTTTCGCAGACGTTGAAGAGGAGGACTTGCCTCATGCCTCAGCTATCCAAACGCCCGGCGTCTTTACCTTCCTGAAATACCGCCAACATCCGCTCGAAAAGGGCATGTTCTGCGACGACATGGTGATCTTCCGATCATCAGTGGCTGAAGTGGAGCTCGCCCGCCTATCCGTTCGCCAGATCAATCGTAGCAAGATTTCAAGCACCGATGGCGTGTCTACGCAACGACGAGCCAGCGCTCTAACAGAAATGATACGTAGTCGAGCTGGTCTCACGGAGCCCAATGACCTCTCCGTTACCGGCGCCATCAGAGCTCGGTGGTGCTTGCCGCTCGGTTCCAATACGGAATCGCCAATCTTGCTGATCAGCCGATCCAAGCAGTGGAAAGCGTTGGCGGTAGATCCGCAGCGATCGAGGTAAGCCCTGAGCAGCGGTTCTTCGCATTGCGTCTGACCGTCACTTAGAAGCCTCGCCCATGCTGAGATACAGTCGCATTGCAATAAATGCCGGATCCTTCCGCCTTCGCCCTATCTCTCCCGCCAAATCGACTTTTTCGCTGCCAAGCCCATCGACGAGAATTCTCCGCTCTCCATACTCGACCTTGAAGCACGCGCGCACCGCCTCGTATTTCGGCGCGAAGTGGAAGCCCAAGCCTCTTCGCCGGAACTGAAGTCATTCGACGAGCCGCTTCTCTCGGCTTTACACACCGTCATCGAGTCCCCCACTGCTGGCCAGATACCTGGTCTTCCCAATGGGTATCCAGCGAGAAACAGGTGGAGAAGCTCGGTGCCGATCCGACATGTCGCTGCTGGACTTGGGGATGGTGTGCATCGGGTCCGACGGGAGTATGTGCGTGCTCAGCATTCGCGGTCATTTCGGAGAGCGAGTGCGGCGGCTGCGAACAAGCTCAGCTTCGAGGAGGATGCGGTGTTTGCCTCAGGTGACGAGGGGTCGAGCCCTTCCAGTGGGGTTCTGCCGGGAAGTTCGGTGGCGGAGGATGATAGGGAGGAGCCTGATGGCTGGGGAGAGGGATGGGATGAAGAGTACAGACGGGCGGTGGAGGATGATGGAGGACCGGATGATCTGGTATTGGGACTGCTGGAGGAGGAGGAGGAGGAAAGACGGAAGTGGGAGATCAAGCAGAAGGTGATTGGAGTGCACAATGTGAAGTGAAGAAGGGCTCTATCTTGCGTGTTGTCATATCTCTCTATTTGGATGGTTTGTAAGCAGGCAGTTGTAGGTATAGCAGCAGTAGGTAACAATATAGGTCGGATGGGATGCGGTGTTGACGATTTGAGCTGGCTTGGCAAAATCGAGACGCGACTCGGTGGACTCCACCTCCACATGCCTGCTTTCACCATTCCTCATTTTGTTCTCCCTACCTCGTTTTCTGTTGGCCCTTCCCCCTTTCATCCGACTGATATCCGCCATGCCACCAAAGGGTGGGAACGCGAAGAAAGAAGGCGGTCGTGCGAAGAAAGCGGAGAACGAGGTCTGTCGTCCTCATGAGATTCTCTCACTCGAATCCTTAACGCGCAAGGGCAGGAGAAGAAAGCTGAAGCCGAGGCCAAAGGGAGAGCAGCGAGGGAAGCTGAAGAATGGAAGGATGGAGGTAAGTCGAGGTGTGCAGGATCATGCTGATGAGCTAGCAAAGGGCAGCTCGAAGACGGAGGCTGCGGCTGCGAGGGCTGCTGAAGCGGGTGCGTCCACCGTCCCTATGTGAAGTACACCATGTGATCCTCTTTCCTCTCCCTCGTCACCTTCCACCTCATGATGAATGCCGCACCTCCGCCGCCCCCTTTCCTCCCCCCATCCCCCTCCCCCTCCCCTCCTTCACTCCTCCCTCCGCCCGCCCCGCTCCGCCCCCGCCAGCCCGAAACAAAGCCGAGCGCGAAGCCCTGCTCGCTGCCGAAGAGTCCTCCCTCCCGTCCAAACCCAAATCCGCGCTCAAAGCAGGGGCTAAGAAGAAACCTCCCTCCGACATCCCCAAAGCCACTGGCGCTGGACTCGCTGGGTTCGGGCTTGACGATCCGATGGGATTGCGGACGGCCAAGGGTGAGGATGGGGAGGTGGTTGAGGGTGGAGAGTTGAGTGCTACGGGGGTGCAGGGAATGTTGGAGGCCATGGAGATTGTCAATCAGAGGACGGATAGGGAGACGTTGGGCGCGAAGGTGCGTGATGGGGTGACTCGTTGTACTCTGGCGGGCGGAGCTGATGTGGATGTAGGCTGGGTTGTTGGTTGAGAAACATCCAGAGGTGAGCTCGGCCATGCAGGGGTATGTTCCAGCTGATCGCGTCGAAAGCGACGATTCAAAGCTGCCTTCGAGGCGTACTTGGAACGAGAGATGCCGAAGCTCCGCGAAGAGGTGAACTCCTTGCCTCTCTTGACATGATCAAGGCTGACTCGACATCAGCACCCCGGACTGCGACAGAACCAGATGCGAGACCTCTTGTTCAAGCAATTCCAGAAGGCTCCCGAGAATCGTTAGTTCCCTCTTTGTAGATTTTGGGTGGAGAACCGAGCTGATGATGTGGGATTGCAGCTTTCAACCAAGCGCAGGTAGCTTACAACGCTACGAAGGATGACAGGGTGGACGCGCTGCGGCAGGTTATGGATGCGAGAGAGGCGAAGTATCGGGTGGAGTCTTGAGGCAACTCATTCGCTGAGCACCAATAGGTGATCAGGCAGTAGAAGACAGAGCATGTAGCATGTTTCCCATGGAAAGGGCGCTCTGATTTTTATTCAAGCTTGAGAGGCTACCTAAAGCAGATCGCGCGCTTTCGGCGAGAACAGCGAAGGGGACTGTGGACGACTCAGCCTTCAGAGCTGTATGACTGATGGGCGGTTCCAATCGTCATCCCGCTGGAACCCCTCCGGGGATGATCACTTGATCCTTTCTCCTGCGCCAGCAAGTGAATGGTCATGACCGGGTCTGCATGTCTGCTTGCACTACGTCGCTCAAGCCTCCTGAGCTCGCATGCGCCTCCTCTGGTCACGCTCCTCCGCGATCGAAAGCTTCACACCCTTGCCCTTCGGCAGCGAGACCTGTGCCTTCGCGCCCTCGCCAATCACGAAGATGTTCGACAACCTGGGCCTCAATCAGCACTGAGAGACAGTCTCCCGTGGAGCAGGCTGACCTCGTCGCGAACGTCCTGTCCAGCACATCCCTCACGTGCACGATATCGAACCCGCCCAAGTGCCTCTCCTTATGCACGATCACACCCGAACGTCCCATGTTCCTCCCGCCAGTGATCATGACGACATTTCCAGGCTCGAACTTGATGTGGTCCACGATCTTGTTCTGCACAAAGTCGAATTTGACGGTGTCATTGACCTTGATGGCCGGGTCGGGGTAGCGGATGGTACGGCCGTCATGGGTGACGATGTGGGGGACAGCCTTGGCGCCGAGCTGATGCTTGCGGACTTTGCACAGCTTAAATGTCGCTTCCTCTGGGCTGATTCGGTGGATGGTGAATCGACCTTTGATGTCGTACAGGAGACGGAAGTGCTCGCCGGATCGCTCAATCGTGATGACATCTGGGCGAATGTTAGCGGAGCAAGTGTTTTGTTGTGGATTGATGTACCCATGAATCCAGCAGGGTATGTCTCATCGGTGCGGACTTTCCCATCAACCTTGACAAGGCGTTGCTTCATGATAGCGGTGACCTCGCGGCCGGTGAGAGCGTACTTGAGCCGATTACGAAGGAACACGGTAAGGGGAAGGGATTCGCGAAGCTTGTGTGGACCAGGGGAAGGGCGCGGAGCCTGTATACAAGATTAGCGGCACGGACTGGAATGAGCGTTGGTAGACTCACATAGGTCCCTCCCAACTTGTCCAGCATCCATGACGAGGGAGCAGCGAGACGCTTGAGATGCTTTTTCGGCCCGCGACCCTGTGACAAAGAATGTCAGCACATTGAAAGCATTCTCCGATCCCCTATATTGCTCGAGCTTCCAAAACGCGCTGAGACCCGCACGCAACACTCTGCTAAGCGAAGCCAACACCAAGTGCAGGATCACGTCGTCCTCGGCAGGTCTCGGTTTGCGAGACTACGCCGACACGCTTTGCGCTCCCCATACTCGCTGTCCTCCTCGCCGATACGCATGTCACGGTTCACAGAAGTTACAGAAGAAGGAAGACTCACCATTTTGAGTTGATGAGGAGAGAGTAAATGACGGGGCGGAAGACCAAGGAAGCAACCAAGACGGAAGTGACGGAAGAAGCCAACGGAATCGGTTGTGGCGGTGAGGGAACAGCCGGTCTTCAGGCTGTCTTCGGCTTATGTTTTATGTCCGATGATAACGCTTTGATAGCGTTAGGAGCTTCCCCCAGCTAGCCTTGCACTTTACTAACGAACTCTCTGATGACCGAACCTTGAGCAATCCACTTCAATCCAGAATAGAATACCTTCGCTGGTCCTTCTACCATCTATACGTCCGTTTCAGGTTTCTCAACATCTGCTAGACTTGGCAACACCAAGTTCACCATTCCATATCTTCATGATCTCCCTTGGAGAAAGCGGACTGTAAGATGATAGTGATCTAGGTTCAAGTTTTATCGTGACATGGATCAAGGATATTGGTCTAGCGGTATGAACAGATTCGTCATATCGTGATATCGTCGCTACTACCATCCTCTACGGATCAAGGTCCTCTGTCGTCTCGTAAAACTCCTTGGCGAACCTCTGCTGCACCTCCAAGCTCGACTCAGTCTGCGTGACTGGTATCAGCACGGGAATGATCTCTCTCAGCAAAGGAGGACTCACGGAAGTCGGAGCCATGCCGCGAACAAGCAGATACTTGCGTCCAGCTTTCCCTTCATTGGCATGATTTAGCATGATGAGGGACAAGCTCACCGAGCAGTTCCGCATCGACCTGACCGCTAAAGGCAATTTTCTTCCCGCCGAAAGCGGCGCCGCCTGCTTCCTCAAGGATACAAATACCCGCCTACAATAGTTCGTTCAGCCTATCATACCTCGTCATCAGGCAGCTGTCTACGTACGCAAACATCCCATGGCCAGCACTATCGCAACGACAAATCAGCCTGAGCTCGTGAGAAATTGCGCCCACTCACACCGATCTCCCAGTACATGTCCAATCCCCCAGCAGCCACCATGGATATATTCAGAGCTGCGCTCCCCATACTCCGTAGCGCATGCACCATCTTCCCCCCTTCGTCCGGATGCGCAGTCAAAGTCTGGAAGGTTTTGATCTTGCTCGGCAACGTCGGGGAGGATCGGGAGGAGCCATACTCGACGCCTATTCTGGGTGCTCTGTCAGCGAGATCCGAAAGACCCGAGGTGAAGAGCGGACGAGGCTTGGCGCAATGAGGTGAACGGCTTAGGCTTGCCAGTGAGCGGAAGTTTAGTCTGTTGGTTCTGGAAGGCGCCGCGGCCCTTCGCGGCGGAATACTGCTTGGATGTCACCAGACGGATTTCAAGGGTTGGAGGACCTACGAGCAGGTCGAGGAAGGGGTTGTAGATGACGCCGACGACTGGGACACCTTTGACAGCTAGGCCAATGGAGGTAGCGACCATAGGGAAGCCATGGATCTATGCCATTCAACTTCCATTCAGCTTGGAACGGAAAGGCTCACGAAGTTTGTTGTCCCATCGATCGGACTGTCGCATATCAGCCTCTGATTTGTCAGATGAGGGGGACAACGGACTCGACAATCCAGGTTGGCTCATCCGTGATCTTTTCTCCGTTATAGCTCTCTTCCCCGATACTACCCTTCCCGTATCAGCCGGGTTCGCCCAATATTTGAAAGGACCGTACAACATGTGATCCGGGTAGGTCTCGGTAATCCGCTGAACAATGAAAGCCTCGACAGCTTTGTCGACTTCGGTCACGAGCTTCGTATGACATCAATGTCTGTCAGGGGGGACGGGGACGAGTCCATTATGAGGCTGGCACACTCACGTCGACCGAGTTCAGCTTCTCCTTCTCCGCTGCTGCTTCGGAAGCGAAGCGCTCTTCCTGGCCTTTCCGGATCATCTCGCCGGCCTGACCTCATATCAGCTCGGATCAAAGTAAGCGAAGTATGATAAAGAACACTGACGTCCAGCGCTAGCTTGATGGTGAAGGCGAGGATCGCGTCAAGGTCGAGGTTGGCGGACGCCATGTCGACGATTTATCTCTGCTCCCAGGTTCAATGGGTACCTTGGATCAAATTGGCAAGGAGTCTGACTTCTTGGACAGCTAAGCGAGGTGTGTCCGCTGCGAGCAATGCCAAACGGACACAGGCCGATTGAGTGTGTTTGTCAACGCTGCACGTGTCTGACTTTTGATTGTAGATGCGAGGCTCTATCGCTTTGCAAAGGATCGCACTTAGAAGCGAATGGTGCGGGAAGTCTTATGCCCAATGACCGTCGAATAGCATCTCCATATCATCCAACTTGACCCTTCATACATCGAAGGTTCAACTTGTTCACTACGGCAACATTCGATCTAAAGAGAGATGCCAGATGTCCCATCCCACTCGGCAACTCCCAAAGCATCCCGCTCAACGAGCCCAACAGACCCCTCGAGCCGACTAAAGCCCTCGGTCGTCCCAAGTTGAATGGATCAGTCAATCTAGCCTCCCTTTCCCCGTCCGAGCGCCGGCGAGTCTGGGCGCCGATCGTGAATAAAGAAGGCGGGGTAAGACACGGTAGGAACACCGGTCAGGATGAGGTCAGAACTGGGACGCGGACTGGCCAAGGCTGGGACGCAGCCAGAAGTTATCGATTAGAAGCAGGTGACAGGAAGATGTGGTATCAAGAATCGTCTGACGCTCAGCGTTGACGATGACTCGATGCATGCTTTGTGAAGACCTGGGAATGGACTAGATGCGTCGTGATCGAGCCGTTCGAGGAGGCGGAATGCGAAAGCAGAACAGAAGGCATGAAGGTGCTATCGTACAGGAAAGCACAATTCTTTCGCAAGCTGTCCCGAGCATCTCCGGAAAGGTTTCCCTGACCCGCATTTAATAATGCTTTAATTTACTGTATTCGTCATTGATGGGGATTAGAACATCATCCAGCCTCCGGATGCCATCAACAGCTCCCATTTCCTCTGTCTGATGTTATCTCCACGCTCATGCAGCTTTATACCCACTGATCTAGGGCTGACTCTTCGCTTTTGGTCTATACTGAGCTCACTTTGAGCTTTCGCTACCCCTCGCCATGCCCCCATCCCATCTATCAAATATTGACTTTCCGATCGGCTTATTGCAGAAGGTGACTACACCAAGCCCCCCCGGTCGGCCTCCTTAGGAAGATTCACCACTAAGTGCCCAGCAAACTGCTCGGATAGCGGCCTAGCAACGTCAAGTCCCGTATCCTCCGCCCGAAACACAGGATTCGCTCGAAGGGGACACAGAAAACCTCCCGTCCCAAGGGGCTTAGGGGGTTAGGGGGTTAGCTACTCAGTTCGCGGGCCACTGGAATCTCCAGACTTTAGTCCAAGCCCGTTTCCACCCCGTTCGATTACCGAAAGTGACTCCAGCGTTCCCCTTGCGCGGATCTTTGTCGAAGCTTGACAAACTCGAGCGATTTTGCCGAATTTGACCGTCCAGACTTTTCATTGGGTTCTCAAACCGGCGCAGATTCATCGATCAGCCTATTTGGAGTGTCTTCACAAGGATACCACCTCGACGCGCTTTCTGCGAGACCGCATGGGGCACCTTCGTCAAGTACAGCGCATGAGACAATGGAAATGAGGATGGAGCACATCCCTAGATTCTTTGATTCGCAGGTGAGCAGATTGCAATCATTGTTTGCAGAATATCCATTGAATCCGACAACAGCCGCACGACTATGTCGCAAAAGGATCGGCTGGTCTGGCGTACAATATTCGGTAGCAATGGTGGCTGCCAGCGCATACCGAAAAGAGTAATGCCGATGTCTACCGTTCGTCGAAGGAAGAACTGGAGCAGTTTGCCAGAGGAGTGAGGCAAGGCGAAGGCGGAAAAGAGACTCCACGACCAATTCGAACGCATTCGTGCGAAGTCCTCTTACTGGTGGGTGGCAGGAATGACAGGGACTGATGTCAAATATGTTGAGTGACAGCCGGTCAAGTCAGACAGCAGACTTGTACTGTGACATCAAGACCCTCTTGCTTCATTCACCTGCACCCCCTCCAATACCCAAAATCTCGTCCCACATCCGCTCGGTCCTACATGAAGCTGCTCTAGGCTTGGGCATGACTGAGAACAGGCCAAGGAATCGGACGTTTCGTATCTTGTTCAGTGCTTGCAAGTGCTGATAGGATCGAAAGGGTATTACCAATCAGCTGACAGAGTTGCTTATCACACTGATAGCGAGATTACTCTGGATTTGCCAGAAGGTGTTCGGCCCTGCAAACGACAGCCTCTCGAACCGCATTGATTAAGAAGTGGTAGACCTCCGAATCCGCATACTGAGAGATCATGATCGCTACTACATCGATCGCTACTACATCAATATCGAAGTATCAGTACTAGCTATTCAATATACATCAATACGCACCTAGAACCATTTGTTGAAAGTTCGTTGCTCGTGCTCAAAATTGTTACTGGGCAGCGCAGATCGTTCTTGTTCCGGAAGAAGAATCCATGTTATGGCCTCGTGATAATGAATGTAGGATTGCCGTTTCGAGGGTGAAAGCGCTAGGAGCGACACACTGCATACGTTGGCTAGTCGCATTCACTCCAGGAAGCGCAGGATTGGAATACTGGTAACTGCTTCGATCAGCCAACGAATGGTCAAGCTCACGCAATGACGTCTACAGGATGCCGCCGGCAGATGACACCGCGCACTGAGAGGATGTCCATCGAGTTTCGTCGTTCGCAGCACAGATTCGACTGCCGTTTGGAAATCGCGCGCTGTGGGCAGACGATGCGGAGCTTCGGTCGGGACGAAATATCGTCGCTGTGCCGGGCGATACAAGAAGATGATTACTGCCCGAACTTCACGGTGATCGACAGAGATGATGCGGAACGCAATGCTATCGAGCAAGTCTTTCCAGAACTGGCTATCCGGGTCTGCCAATTTCACCTGGTCCAGGCACGTCGATCCAAAGCGCGTTTGCTATTCGGTCGCTCTCCTGGGGAGGCAAAAACGCGTGCATTCCTGGGAGCTCTTCGCAAATGTCAGCAGTGTCCGATCGAAACCGGAGGCCGGAATACTATCAATGGTTTCGACAAGACATCGACCATATCGCCCAGGATGGCGGTCAATCGACCATCAGTCTGACTACCTATCTGAATCGCGAATGGTTTAGTCATTGGTGGAGATTATACTGTGTGGACTATGGCACTCAGGCACATTTGACAAGAGATGGAGCTCTGTCGACGAATAATTTGGCCGAAGCCTCATTCAAGACTTTCGATCGTGTCTTCCTCAGTTGCCGGGTAAACAAGAGGTCTGTTTCTCTAGAAGTAACAAGTGAAACATAGCTGATGTGCTTCAGATTGGATCGACTATTGATCATCATTCTTACTGTCTTCTTCCCTTCTACGAGAGTCACCCAAATGAAACTTCCCGCCCAGATCCCAATCTCGTCAACCGAATCCTCGATGGAACTGAGGCTTGGCAATCGATACCATCGCATCGACTCCCTCCAACCCTGACGCACCTTGCAAACCCTTTCGTAGCCGAAACAAACCGACGAATTCGGACCCACATCTGTCGTCGCCGAAGAGATAATGGGCGCCAGTATTGCAGTTGCGATTACTTCACGGGCACTGGAAAACGCTGTGCTGGTCTCTGGGCGTTCTCTGTGGTTGAGCTAGTTGGGCAGCTTACAGAATGTGAGCGGGATTCTGAGGCCAATCAAGTGGAAGGTAACAAAGTCGACTTGACGGATCAGCCTGGTTTAGCCCATGAAAGAGTGGGCGGGCAATGTTTTGCAGGAGCATCCACTCGTCAGTCTACGAGGCCTTTTGGCGCATTCGGAAGCCTTCACAATAAGAAAATGTCAAAGTTCAAGGAATACCGAGCGATTGGGAACTTACATCAGCGAGCAGCGTATGACAGACGGCTGAAGATGCAGAGGTCAGTCTCATGGAGCCCATTCAAAGCTCTCGGAGTGAGTTACATCCATTCGCATAAATACAGCTAGTTCTCGCGCAATACAGCTAGTAATCCCGGGGCGCCTAGGAAAATTAGAGCACAATAAAGTACAGAATTGCTACAGGCCGAGCCCATTCACTGTAGGATATACTCCTCCAGCGAGCTTCCTCGCTTTGTCCTTACAAAGGACAGACCGCCCATCTGTAGCGTCTTCCTGTAGCGTCTTCCTGACTCCTTTCGCAAAGGCTCCTCTTCGCCTGCCTTTCACCCTCAGCTTTACTGGAGTCGCGCCCAAAATAGATCGAGGGGCTACTCGCCAATCATGGCGTCCATCCAAGCTATCGATCATGCTTTCCCAAACGGCAACGGTACTACCAGCGCTGCGGACGCTGGAGCTGGAGGGATGACGAACCCTGAGAAGGCTGCTGTCAGCGGGTTGTTGGCACGGGACGAGAACAAGGGCGCTGCTATCCATGTACGGTATTCTGAGCTAGACGACGAACACGAGCTGATCACCGGGTCGTAGTCCTTCGACCCAGACGCGACTCCCGAGCAGAAGGCGGCGGCGGCGGGGAAGGCGAAGGATCAGCTTGCAGCTCTGCCGGGAGCTCATAAAAGGCAGGAGTCAAAGGAGAAGGGTGGCCGAGGTAAGTGATGACGTTCACCTGGTCATGCTGTCTGACAGGACCGACTCACGAAAGAGTAGTGCTGATCTGCTTACAGCTGTGATGATCGATACCTCGAGCGCGACTTCTGCCCGTACCCCGACTGTGACGCTGAACGAGATTGACAAGGCGTCTCGGGCGGAAGGTCAGGAAATTGGAAGTGTGAGCTGGGCTCCGGACTGCGGCCCTCAAGCTCTTTGCTGACAAAGCGTTACGTGCAGGACTCCTTGCCGGGAGCAATATCCGCAGGCGCAGCACCGCCCGTCCCGACATGGGTCAGTCAGCAGTATGAACGGCGCGTAATCCAGCTGATACCTCACCTATGTAGATGATGACCGGCTGGCGACAAGTCGCTGGACTCGACTCCATCGCAGCACGAGATACCAAGACGCAAGAGGAGACGGGTGTCTTAGCCGACTACATCTCCGAGCAGGCGTATGGCTCGTGGTATCATAATGCTGGAATTGTTTGTCCCGCTCGAACCCCTGTCGTATCCTCCCGCTGACAGGGTTCGATGCTCAGATCGGCTTTGCCGTGCTCACGACCCGCTTTGTGACGGTCATCGGACTCGGACTAGGCTGGATAATCCTTATCCTCGCTGCTTGCGCTTCATATTACACGCTTTCAATCGCCCGGACACGGAATCGGGCAAGAGACGATATCCAGAGGGAGCTGGTGAAGACGCGCCTAGTGACGGAGACCGAGAGTGCGGACTGGCTGAATGGGTTCTTGGATCGGTTCTGGCTGATGTGAGTGTATGAGGGGGAGGCATGACCCTTGTACTGATGTGTGCAGATATGAGCCGGTTTTGAGTCAAACCATTGTAGCGAGTGTGGATGCGGTATTGGCGAGTAGCACACCCTCCTTCTTGGAAAGCATCCGGTTGACTACCTTCACTTGTCAGCGCATCTCAATTCTGAACAAGAGCTTGGCTGATCCCGTCACCCTTCAAGTGGGAACAAAAGGCATGTTCCACAGATGATATGGCCTGGTCTCTGCTGACGTTTCTGCAGCACCCCGAATAGACTACGTTCGTACTTTTCCAAAGACGTGAGTGCTTTCCATTTGATGTTTCAGCTGCTGATGTCCGCGTAGTCCGGAAGACATTGTCATCATGGACTGGGCTCTTTCGTTCACTCCCAACGATCTGCAAGATATCACCCCTCGACAAGCCGCGAAGCGCGTCAATCCGAAGATTGTCCTCTCAATCAAGGTTGGAAAGGGTGCGGTGTCCAAGTCATTGCCCATCCTGCTTGAGGATATGAGCTTTACTGGCCGCATGAGGTGAGGAGCGGCAGCGGCATATCGGTTGTAGAAGAATGGCTGATAGTGGTACCAGGATCAAGCTCAAGCTCATGACAAACTTCCCACATGTCCAGACGATCGACATGAGCTTCATCGAGAAGCCAACATTCGACTATGTGATGAAGCCCCTCGGCGGCGATACCTTCGGCTTCGACATCAATAATATCCCAGGTTTGGCGCCGTTCATCCGTGATCAGGTCCATGCCAATCTCGGTCCGATGATGTATGATCCCAACGTTTTCACCATCGATCTTCAAGCCTTGTTATCCGGTAACCCACTTGACTCCGCCATCGGCGTGCTCAAGGTCACCGTCCTCGACGGCCGCGGTCTCAAAGCTGTCAAGCTTGGCGGAGGGGCTCCTGATCCGTACGTCGCCATCGCGCTTGGTGCAAAGCCATCGATCTCCCAGACGAAGAGCATCCCATCAACTGCGAATCCCTCTTGGCATGAAACGCAATTCATCCTCATAAACACGCTAGCCGATGTTCTGAATTTACACTTATTCGACTACAATGATCACCGACCTGACAACCTCCTCGGCACGGTTACGCACGAGCTGGCGGCACTGAACGAGGATGCCGAGCAGGAAGGTCTGGTCGGGAAGATCATCGGTGGTGGCAAGGATCGAGGCGAGCTACGGTACGATCTGTCGTACTTCCCGGTCCTCACAGCTGCAAAGGCTGCCGACGGTACCATTGAACCCTTGCCGAATACTCAGACCGGGATCGTCCGCCTGACCATTCATCAGGCGAAGGACCTCCACGTGACCAGAGGCACCGGCGAGTTGAGTCCGTCGGCCAGACTATACCTCGGGGGAAGCAAGAAACCGGTCCATCAGACACCCGTGATTAAGCATGCCAATCAACCTATCTTCGAATCTTCGTGCGAGTTCCTGGTTCCGGAGAAGCACAACAGCGTCGTCACCATTCAAATCATCAACAATAAGGACTACGCACCGGACCCAAAGCTTGGACAGCTTACGGTCAAGCTGGCCGATCTGCTCGAGGCGAAAGAGCGGCAGCAGGACTGGTTCCCGCTGTTCGGTAGTCGAGCGGGCAAAGTTCGCTTGACAACCGAGTGGAAACCCGTCGCGATGACGGGAAGCATGTCTGGCGCAGCGGTCTATGTCCCGCCCATCGGTATTCTACGCATCTGGCTCAAGAAGGCGGTCGACGTGAAAAATGTCGAGGCGACCCTTGGCGGCAAGAGCGACCCTTACGTCCGCGTATTGGCCAATAATAAGACCCTTGCTCGCACAGAGGTGATAAACAACAATCTCAACCCGGAATGGGACCAGATACTCTATGTTCCAGTTCACAATCCGCGGGAGAATATCATCCTTGAGGTAATGGATTTCCAAAACATCGGCAAGGACCGGTCCCTTGGTTACGTCGAGGTCAAGGTGTCGGATTTCGCTTCGACTGGAGGTGATTCGCGTTATCCTTTCGTCTCAAAAGGACCGCAGTCCCGAGAAGACCGAATTCGACTTGACAAGGCGAATTCGTACAAGGGACAGTTGTTGTACGAGGCAGAGTTCAAGCCGGCCATGTCGCTTCGCGGCGGCGTCTCGTTCGATGCTCAAAAAAACGAATTCGAAGTTGCCGCTGAACAAGCGACCGGAAACGAGCTTACGACGCCGAGTCTACCGAACGGGGCCTCTTCAATCAGCCCGATCAGTCCGATCAGCGCAAATTCAGTGGACGGAGGGAACGTTGCATCTTCAGCGTCCCACCGACCATCGGTGTCTCTGGGCGGACAGTCTGTCCACTCCGTCCTGACGAAGGAATCGAAGGCCGGCGGAGAGGCGACGGCTGCGGAGAACCCGGAAGAGGGGGTGGAGATTTCTCAGGATCAGCTACTTGCTTGTCGTGAGTCCACATGGTTTTACTCCAATGTTTACTGACTTGCTTCAGAATCTGGGGTATTGGTGTTCCAGGTGGTGTCTGGCCAATTAGCACGCCGAGGATCCCTCGAGGTCATGTTCGACGATGGCTATTGGCCCTCTTTCACGTCGGCACGCGCTCGCAGCAACCATCTGACATGGGATCAGGCCGGTCAAACGCTCTGCGCTCATAAGCTATTCTGATACCTTCTAGATTGGCGAAGGCTTCGTCCGCGAACTCGACTTCAGCCGGATCTGGCTCCGTATAAACGCGGCGGACGATAGCGAGAACGAGGATATCGTCGCGGAGTTCCGATGCGATACCAAATATTTCCTTGAGCAGTGCCTGGTGAGCGCTGATCACTGCGGTATCATCCGACTTGACGGCTGACGATCTGGTGTACCACAGAGAAAGCCGACAGACTTCTTATTGTCCCAGGCCGATGGGTCGAATCGCTCGGTCATCAACCTGAGCGCCAGATACGTGCCTGTTGACATCGAGCTCCAGCCCAGAGAGAGCATCAACAGTCAGTCGTTCCCGAAGTCAGCCATGAGGCCATCTGCTGACGTCGTGAAGATATGGGCGTCCTGCGGGTGGATGTCGTGAGTGCCAAAGGCCTCATGGCGGCGGACAGGAGCGGAAAGTCAGATGTGAGTACAATCAACTTCTTGATTATCCTGGACTGACCTGTAATCAGCCATACGTCGTGTTCAACCTCAACGGGGCAAAGGTCTTCAAGTCGGAAACGAAGAAGAAGTCAGTCTCCTTGCATACCCTTATTCGCCATGCTGATCGCTTCAAAGGACGTTGTCTCCGGTGTGGAACGAGAGCTTCGAGGTGATGATACCCTCTCGGGTGGGTGCGAAGTTTGGCTTCGAGATCAATGACTGGGATAGGGTGGGTCCTCTACTCTGTATCTACCATAGTTTGACATTGGATAGGTCGGCACCGCAACGCACCTGGGGCTGGGTCCGATCGATCTCGCCTCGCTTGAGCCATTCGAAGCTGTTGAGCTCGAGCTACCGGTAACGCACGATAAAGGCGGTGACAAGGGCACACTATCAATCCGGATGCTCTTCCAGCCTGAAAGTGAGCGCTTATGACCCTCCTTCGAGGTACGATACTGATGTTCCCAAGTCATCGCGCGGTCAAGACAAAAGACAAGTACATTCTCCACCGCCGGTCGAGCGGTCACCACGATCGGAGGCGTTCCGTTGGCCGCTGGTAAAGGCGTGCTTCATGGCGGAGGAGCGGTCGCCTCGGGCGTGGGTCACGGTCTCGGCAGTGTGGGCGGTTTCGCAGGTCGGCGAATCGGCTTGATCAAGAAGAAGGACAAATCAGGCAAGGAGGTACTTGTGGATGCGGACGAAGCTGGCGAACCTCTGTTACCTCAAGAAAACGGACACAGTGTCGGATACGAGCAACCACCTGGTGTTGCCGAGCCAGCACATGTCAATGGAGTCACCGCGAACCAGACGGAGGTATTGGCAACACCTCTCCCATCGGGTAACGGATCAGGTCCATCCGAACCAGGGACTTTGACGGTGACGGTGGTTGGCGCACAGGGTCTGAGGAGCAAAGAAGGGAGCGGGACGAAAGCGTATGTTCAACTGCGGATGGGCGGAAAGATACACAAAACGGGTCATGTCAGGGGCACCGAGCCGGAGTGGTAGGTCGCCATCATTCGAGCGGAATGTCCGCTGATAGGATCAGGAATGAGACCGTATCATTCAATGTCGTTCCGGGATCGTCATCGATGGTCGCAACTGTGCACGGTGAGAGCCAGGTCATGTTCAGCCACAGACAGCACCATTGACGTGCTCTCCTAGACCACCATACGATGGGCAAAGACCTCGAGCTTGGAGAAGCCGAGGTCGATGTGGGTGAACACGTTGTACCTCTCCCTGCATACTAACGCGACTACCCCTTAGATCTGGCAATACATCCAACGCGCAGTCCCGAACGCCGATGTCTCTCTCGACTTGCGTGACGGCGCTGGCATTCTCCGCCTTCGGTTCGACTGGAACGCAGGCATGAGTCCTGTCCCAAAATCGGTCGGTGCGCGAGGACGGACGGCTAGTATAGGGTCGAAAGGACCGGATAGTCCCAGTCGATTCTCGATGATGAAGAGGCGGGAAAAGGTGGAGAAGGGGTAAAAGAAGGCTTGTTTAGGTATCGGACTTTTGGACTTTCTTGTTTGACTTTCTTGTTTGATGATGCTGGTAATGGTTATACCTCTGCTTGGATACCGTGGTAACGATTGATGGGAGAATGTGCATGTCGGGCGCTTCTATCAATCTGTGATTGAGCTGCTCAAATCGGGCCAGGGATCTGTTCGAGGCGCTTCAGGTTCCGGTCGAGCTGGTTCAGGCTGCTTCCCAGACTCCATGAAGCGGACGTAATCCACCACCGTCCACCCCTCTCTCGGATTCCACAAGCCCTCCCCTTCACCCTGCCCCTTCGCCTGATCCCCCACCTTCTTCCCTTCCCCACCCATCTCCTCATCCTCGTCCTCCCCAAACAAGTCGTCCTCCCCATCTCCTCCCCCCTCGCCGTCACCCTCCGTCCCCTCATCCCCCACCACGATCCTCATCCCCCAATCCACCTCCTCCTCCCTCCGTCCAATCTCCTCCCGCACCGCGTCCGCCATATTCTTCTCCCGCCCCAACCTCTCCCTCAATCCCTCTCCCAGCCTTGCAAGACTACCCTCGTCCATCTTGCGCAGTCGTCCGAGCGGGATCCATGGGTCGGTGGATAGGAGGGAATGTGTGGTGCTAGACTCGGACGGGAGTGGTTGGGTGTTTATCGCTTGGAAGAATGTTCCCTCGGCCAGTGGGTTGAGGCCGGAGTCGGAGGAGGCGAGGGGGTTGAAGGGGTGAACGATGTAGCGGGTTAGGGCGGGTGGGGTGGTAGGTGGAGGAGGACGAGGACGAGGACCGGGAGGAGGTGGGGGTGGTTGAGCGAGGTAGGTTGAGAGGGCGTGGATGCGAGCGAGGAACAGGGAATAGCGCTGTAGCAGTGCGTCCCTGAGCAAGTCAATACATTGCGATATCAGATATAGGATTCATTTGCAGTGCTGATTCATGTCTGCCTCTTCAAAGAGATGAACTTACCAATCGGGCATGCTGCCGTCGGCATCACCCGCTGCGAGGAGAGACTTGAACGAGTCGATATCGTTTATGGTGGTGGTCAAGCGGGGGATGAGGGAATTTATGGCTTCCAGTGGGATGCGCGGCGGGATTGGGGGATGAGAAGAGTCGGTGAGAGGGGCTGGCATGTTGTTGGAACGTGAGGTCGTTTGAGAGAAAAGAAAAATCAAAACATATCGGATAGGAGCAAAGGAAGGGAGCTTCTTGATCTTGCATTCATCCCGCGATGCAGCAGCTCCTCAGTACGTATCTCCCCACAGCCCCCCCCCCCACGCTTCCAGTCTTTCGTACCGACGTTCTCTCTTTCAGATCCTTTCGCCCAAAACTATCCCGAAGCAGCCGACGCCACCCTCACCTCCCAAGCGACCAATGTCCGGTTCAACCCTTTTGGTCCCTTTGCTGGGCGATACCTCGCCGCCGGGCGAATCGATGGTCTCGTCGAGGTTTGGGACGTCGAGACGAGGGGCGTTGCTCGAGTGCTTGAAGGACATGTGAAAGCTGTAGGAGGACTGAGGTGAAAGATTCCCCTTCCGGGAGATAATCAAGATTGAATGGGGAGGTTTAGTTGGTCGAGGAACAATCGGTACCTCCTCACCGCCTCGCTGGACTCCACCGCCATCATATGGGACTTAGCTGTTCTCTCCCATCCTATTCTCCAGCCTTCTACACCTGCCGCATCCTCCTCATCCTCATCACCCAGGCTACATACGATCCGCTTCGATGCACCCGTCGCGAGCGCCCACTTCCACCCGCGGAACAGCAAGATCGTGCTTGCGACACTGACGTGCAATGAGGTCGTCCTCGTTGACTTCCGGGAGGGAGGAGGGAGAACCGTATTGGAGGACGTGAGCGCGGACGAGGGGATGGAGGTGGACGGCGAGGAGCGGGAGAAGAATAAGTCAATCGGGTTTCCCTGGGCAGCTGTGTCCTGCTGTATGGCGGATCTGACCCGGCTGATTCTTCTGTTAGAGCTACGTTGGCCTGCGCGATCTTCGCCCCGTGCGGGTCGCGGATCTATGCTGGAACGACTCAAGGCGAGCTGCTCATCTTCGATCCGCCAACCAAATTTGTAAATCTCATCAAGCAGCTAGAATCATTCAGGAGCTGATCGAGCACGACTAGGTACTGCACCGGTACAAAGTCGCCAACGCCGCCATTCGTCAAATAGCTTTCGACGCCTCCGGCCGGTGCGTTCTCTCCAACCCCACTTATCCAGCTGTCTAACCCTTGGTCTCAGCAACATCATCCTCTCCTCGACCGACCGAGCCCTCCGCGTCCTCCTCGTTCAACCGCTCACCGGCCTCCTCGAGCCCATTCATCGATTCCAAGACCTCGTCAATCGGACGCCTTGGAACGCGATCGGTTTCTCGGGCGATGGCGAGTACGTGATGGGCGGTGCTGGGCATAAGGTCGCGCATAATGTCTTCGTTTGGGATCGGGACAGTGGGGTTTTGGTGAAAGTGCTTGAGGGACCGAAGGAATCGCTCGTGGACTGCGATGTCAGTCAGCGCACACCTTTCCATCCCTTCAGCACTGCTTCTACGCTTCTTGTGCTGAGCTAATGGGAGGGTGAAGGCTGACTCGATGACACAGTGGCACCCGACACGACCTGTCATCGCGTCGGTCGCGACATCCGGCGATATCCATATCTGGCAGACCTCGTCGCCTGAGAATTGGGCAGCATTCGCTCCTGGTTTCGAGGAGCTCGAGGAGAATTTAGAGTACGATGAGCCAGAGGACGAGTTTGATATCGTCAGTAGTGGCCGTCCAGCATTCAGCCCTATTGCGCTGAGTGACAGCCGCCGCCAATGCTGACAAGATACTCAGGAAGACGAGACTGAGCTCAGTCGGCGAAAGGACGCGGAAGAGGATCTCGATATCGACGTACTCTCACCCCAGGACGATTGGTATCCCCGAAGACCTCAGCCTCCGGTCGTCACGTCAGACGGAGAAGGGGAAGAAGCGAGAGCGGGGCGGGCAATGGCGGAAGTGGCGCGATGGGCGGACGTCGAGCCGGACGATGATGGTTGGGATGGGTTCTATCTTGGCTTGGATCTGCTGGATGAGATTGGGGAGGATTTAGATGGGGCAGGGTGATTCGTGGGATCTCGGAAATCATCATGTTCGACGAGCAGGAGTTCAGCTTCGTGTAAGGTTCTGATGGTCTACATGCGCAATCCCAGCCCTCGTCAGATCGTGGAAAAAGCCATCTAGATTCCCGAAGGAAAGCGGCACCGATGCTACGCCGGACCCGGGCCATTCGGTTGAACCGGTGTAGAGGAGTGTTGACTCTTCCGCTTGCTCTCGTCTGATTTCCCGTCAGCACGGAGTCTGTGACCGACAGCGCTGACTTACAAGCTTTATACGCAGCTTTCAGAGTCTCCTCCTTCTCCTTATCTGGCAGAGTCTTGTACTTGGCTTGCAGGTCCTGCTCCTTCTCCGCCTCTGGCAGATCGTCGAGGTCCGCAGCTTTGGTATCGGTCGCAGAATTTGGCGGAGCAGAAGCTGATGAAGCAGCAGCAGGGCGTTGAGGCACCCTTGGCGTCTCAGTTGACGTCCGACCCGATGCAGGTTGTGTAGCCGTGCCATTCGGGCTAAGCTTAGTCTGTGCTGCCTGAGCCGCTGCGTCGCGCTGCTTCGATGCGGCAGTCTCGACCTTTACAAAGTCATCGACTGGAGGTGCTTCGCCCTCTTTCTGAACAGCCAGGAAAGCCTAAGTAACCGGATCAGTCCTGATAGGTCGTGGCTAAGAAGATTGGACCAACGTCCGCCATGTAGCCGAGGGCCACGACACGAAGGGCCAGCTTCTCCTTGGGTACGGACGGATCCGAGAGGACTTTCTCGCAAGTTTCCCGGATGACGCTTTCGACTTCGAGCTTCGCGCCCTGCTTCATAAATCAGCTGTGATTGCCATGCCTGGATGATTCACCCACCTTCCAGAGCGTCCGCATACCCTGCTCCGCAGCCTGCTCTTCAAGCTTCCGCATAGCCTCTGGGCTCAATCCAGCACCTTCCGCCGCTTGTAGTCTATCAAAGACCGCTTTGAGCTCGAGCGCGGATCGCAATGTGGACACACTGGAAGAGATCTCAACAGGTATCTAGGAAGACAGAGAGACGACATACGTGTCCGTGACCACGTTGAAGCTGTTCTTCGCGCCGTGAAACCAACCGAGAGGGGCAAATTGCGATGAGGCCTGACATCGCTCTCAGTCCTACTCCTTGTCGACTGTCTGATGACTTACAGCATGTTGCACAGACTTCGCTTGGTAAGCCCTGCCAATAGCGTTCAAGAGCTCGACGCCATAGCTTTCGTCCTTCAAGTCCCTACGCAATGGTCGGTGATGCTCATCCCAGATCGACAATAACTCACTCGGCCTCAAGCCTGCACTTCTCCCGGAATGACGTAGCGACCGCTCCATCCTCAGGCCCCTTCGTAGCTTCCGTGAAAATCGAGAGCTTATTCTTGAGGTTCTCAGCCAGCTTCTCCACCCTCGCCTTCCGAATTCTCGCTTTCTGCACTCGGGCTTTAGCCTTTTAAATTTCCGTGGAGACATCGCCTCACCTCTTCCTGCTTGACCCGATCCCGCATCATCTTCCGCTGCATAGCCTCGGGAGTCAACATCGGTCGACCGGTCGGACCGATCATCATCTCCCCTTCCTCCTCGTGCTGCTGCTGGAACGCTTCTTTCATGTCCTTCCCTGCATCCCATTCAGCACACATAGCGTATGGGTTGGAGGAGACGAACCGATGGAGATCTGCCCGATAAAGTCGTCAAATCGGTCCCCGCCAAACATCTTCCCAAACACCTCCTCGGGATCTTGAAACCCGCCAGCGGGCTCAGCCACGCCACCACCGTTCTTCTGGCCAAACTCGTTGTATTTGTGTCGCAACTCGGGGTCGGACAGAACCTGGTAAGCTATCGAGATTTGCTTGAACTGGAAACCACAGTCAGAGTGCCATCCAATTCCTATTGGGTTTAGTGACAAACCTTCTCCTCGGCGTCGGGATCATCTCGGTTCTTATCAGGATGCAACTATACAAGTGGTCAGTGAAGACAGCCTTTTCGAATCTCGGCTGAGACATAGGCGTTAAACTTCACCGACCTTGATCGCCAACCGCCTATACGCCTTCTTGACCTCCTCAAGCGGGCATTGACTATCCAGCCCCAACACATCATAGTAGGCCATATCGAGCGGGTTCTTATCGCTCCCTATCCCTCTACCTCCTCCACCTCGACCTGTAGAATTGCCTGTACTGGTACCGGTTCCGGTGGAGCGGGAGCTCGAGGATGATCCGGCCGAGGGTTTGGGTTGGGGGTGGGAGAAGAGGGTCTTGCATCTGCTCTCTCGGTCAGTTGACGTAACCGGTAACAAGGGGTATCTACGAACGAGGAGCAACGGACTCGTAGTGAGCCGATGAATGATGGGGGTACGATGTATTCCTGTTGAGCTCGACATCTGGTAGGCGAGAGGATTCAGCTCAGCTCAAGTGTAGACCGAGGGCGGGGCGGCAGGCCATATGCCGCCCTCAGCCAGACGTCAAGCTAGAAGCTCACTGTGGACAGTCGGTAGGAGTATAAATACCTCTCGGGCGGGCATCTGTTATGGTAGACATGACGATTTCACTGGGCGTAGGTAGATCAGGAAGATGTCAAAACAGGTGGTACTGGAGCGATCGATGATGACGCCTGGCACGTGGCGTTTCGAGCCGCTGCTTTCGGCTGACTATTCAGGCCGAGGCTTGACGTTGTTTGACGATTGACGCCTAATATCACATACCTCCTTGGACTAGCAATACGCGAATCAGAACCAGGCGTTTCACAATAATCTCGCCATCGGGGGAGAGAGCACCTGTTCCGCCTCGAATCTGCTTGGTGATCATGGAAATTGCAAACGCGCAGATACATGCGAAATGATGTGCCCTGCCCAGACCCAGACTCAAACCCAATTGCCCTGCTTCGCAGCCGAATCCACCTGTTGCCCTCCATCATGGTAAATTGAATAAGGATCCGTGGTATATTGTCCTGAAGGCGCTCGGTTCTGTGCAGCTGCTGCTAGGTATGGGTCGTTCGAATAGGATGTTCTCGTCGGTCCCGAGCTGGAGCCGTATTGCTGTGCCGCGAAGGATCCATCGTGATTTGGCGAGCCGAGCGCGACTCCCCACTCGCCAGACAGCTTGCGAGCCGCATGGTCGTCCTCGTTTGGGATAAGGCGATCGTTCGGTCCCGTGAGAGTCTCCTGCATGTTCGTGTCGAGCGGTCGGAGTGGCTCGCCCTGACTTCTCAGCTTCTTCTCCTCGGCGGCTTTGAGTGCCAGTGGGGAGGGTTTCTTCGGTTGGTACCGGTGGATCGGGTCGACGAAAGCATTTGCAGCGGCGGATTCGGCTACTGCCATCCGAGCGACAGATCGGCTCGGTCGAGAGGGAAGGATAGAGGATTTGGAAACGAATTCGTCGATGCCGTAATTCAGCGGTGCTGTGGAGTCGTTCGACTCAGACGGGTGGAGGTGATCGCCTTGTTCCTCGTGGATCGGCGCTTCGATGGGTGGTTGGGCAGGATATGGTTTAGGTTCAGAATACTGGTTTTGGTTGGGAGCGCCATTGTACCCATACCCTTTCTCGGACTTGGTGTGAGGGTCGTGCGGGTGTTTCGGGATTGTCGGGACAGGAGGGATGAACTCTTTCTCCCCCATAGGGATCTTGAAGGCTGAGGACGGATTTCGCGAGGAGGATACGGATGGTCGCGTTACAGCAGAGTCGGCTCGTTTCCGTTGTCGCTTTTGCGCTCGCTCCCATCGTTCCTGCTCGCGTCAGCACTACCCGGACATGCCAACGAGCGACCCACCCTCTTCTCCCTCTTTTGTTTCCGCCCTATCCACCAATACAGACAAAATCCGGCAATAGCCAAAGCCATACCTCCTACCAACGCAGGGATCGCCACAGCAAAGGGAAAGGCGGTGGCCTTCTTGGCGGCAGATGATGTCGCGGCATTTGACGCTACGACGGAGACTGTGACGATCGAGTCGCGCTCGATCAGTTCTGTCGGTGAGGGGCCGAAATCGAAAGAGCGGGCTAAAGGAGGGGGAGTGATGGTGGGGAGTGGATCTTGGGGAGGCATCGTAGCTGCAAGACGGGAGAATCAGACTGTTGCACACAGAATCACATCGGTCGGAGGTAGTAAAAAAACCCGTGGGATCGGGTACGGATCTCCCGCCGTCCTTTCCTTTCCGTCCCGAACGAACGCCCTGATCAACCTAAACAAAGGATGGGCGAGTGGCCCGGGGAATAAAGGATGGTCCAGACGTTCTTGCGCCAGAAATGATACCCAAACTCACGAGGAAAAGTCTTCCCGCACCACTGTGCGCAAGGAAAGCTATCTGGGAGCTTGAAAGACGACGGGAATAGCCTTCGACGGAGGAGATCGTGCAGGCCTGAGCTCAGGCGGCCGTAGCGCGGCCAGGCTGGATGTCCACAGATTACGATCTTTCAACCAACCGCCCCTAATAGCTCAGCCGAGTTCTCCCACGCGAATCCGATCTCCGCTCCGACGCGTGAGATATGCGGAATGTGAGGTGTCGTGAAACCAAATGGTGTTTGGTGGAGGTTTGGACGGAGATGAAAATCGCGGCCTCGTGGGGATTTGGGGGGGGGCTGTCACCGGGCACACCGGGCAGACTGGCCTACCAGATGCCGCCGGAATGAAAGGAGATGGTCGAGAGCACAGGTCGGATGGAGGCGGTGTACAGTTTAGACTGGAAAAGACGCGCGTCGGACAAGGGCAAGTGCACCCGGCTGTGACACGCCACTTTGTTCCTTTCGGCCCGGATCTACTGAAGTTGGTTGACGAGGATGTCGAAGAGACAGCTCTGACAACGATCGAGAGAGGATGACGATCCTGTGATCGTGTTTGCAGGTCTGTGCGCAACCTTGTAGGAGTCCATCGAAAGCAGAATGGACCAAACATCCATGTCTCCGGGCGCTCGGAAGCGCTTCAGGCTCCTACCCCGTCTGCCCGGTCGCCGCGTCGTAACTTTGTCGTGACATCCTGTCCGATGGTTCACTTTCGGGACGGTCGCCGTCGGGTCGAAAGGCATGTGGACGACTACTAGACAGTCTAACGGTATATGATGCATGGCAAAAGCCGGGGAAGATAGACCATGTACAGAAAGCCTCCGGAGTGAAGTGAGAGCTATGGACAAGCATTTTGATGTCGAAGGGCAGTCCTGCGAGGGTTTATGGACCGCTTTGTGTGAGCAGATCGAGGACTTACACATCACGATACGGGGCTCGGTGATACTGCTCGAGATCTGCAAAGCTCGGTTTAGTCTCTAATCGCCTAGGAAAAAAAAACAAGCTGCTCACGCTCTTATGAGGTAATACGGAGGCCCCGTTAACATATAGCTCGTCCTTGATTGTGACGTCGTCTCCAAGTACCGTGATGTTCTCCACCCGAGTCTGCAGACGCTGGTCAGCTGATGTTCAGAGAACAATCATGGGATTTACCCATCGTCCGACGTTGCTGTTCCATCCAACGATGGAATTGGCAATCCAAGCGTGGTCTCGAACAACGGCGTTGGAAAGGATGACGCAGCGCTGCAAACGCACACCAGGGCCGATCTTCACACCTGGACCAATGGTGACATTTGGACCGAGCACGGCGGTGGGATCGATCTCGGCGGTCTGCACCTGTAAGCGACGCCGCTACTTGACGATGTTGGGGAAATCCTACCGGGTCCACCAACACGTTTCCGCCGTAGACCCACTTGTTCTTCGACGGATCAGTCAGGAGAGCGGAGTGTTGCGAGGTGAGGTGTGATAGGTAAAGGCAGGTACCTGGATCCTCAATGTCAGCTCCTGATAGAGGACAATGCTGCTAGCTCACCGGTGAGGAAATCCTTCGGTTGTCCGACATCCATCCAGAAGCCGGCGAGATCATAAGAGTGAAGTTGGTGGTCGGCTGCGATGGCGGGGAAGACTTCCTTCTCTATCGATGTAGGTTGTAGCTGCGAGTACATCGCTTGTCAGCTAAACATTCCTTGCACCGGTCCGGTGTTGAATTGGCAGACGAGAGAACTCACCTGAATGCGGCTCAAAACAGAAGGATTAAACATGTAGATTCCCGCATTGATTCTGTTACCAACGAATTCGACTGGCTTTTCGACGAAGCGGTCGATGACGGTCGAGTTAGGCTTGGTGACGACGACACCGTAGGCGGAAGGCTCGGAAACTTTGGTCACCTAGTGGATGTCAGTCTGACCGTTTCGCTTCTACAAAACATCTATTTGAGCGCGAGCCAACGGACTGACCATGATGGAGCCTTCGCAACCGTGTGCTAAGTGGAAATCCCTGGCAAAGATCAGACCCTTTTTAACAGATTGAGAGGCCTTCTCAGGCACTCAAGCTGGGCGCGCCGAGTCGCTCCCTCATTTGTTCAGTAAATGTAGGACACTTACCGGAAAGACTCGAATGGGTAGGTACAAGTCACGTCTGAATTGAGCACGAAGAATGGCGAGTCGTCCTTTCCCAAGATCTCACGAGCGAGAGCAAGCGGACCGGCTGATCACTGTATCAGCATTGCCCATGACTGGCATAGGCACGAGACGTACCAGTCCCCAGAGGCTCAGTCTCGACGCTGAAGGTGATTGTGATGCCAAATTCCTCCTCAGTCTTCTTCAGCACGGAGACCATGACCTCAGGACGGTAGTTGACGGCGAGGACGATGTCTTTGACCCCAGCCTGGAATCGTCAGCGTGCATTGCGCCGCAAACCAGCGATTGTGGACACTGACCTTGACGAGTGCCTCAATTTGATGCAAGCTGTTTTGAGTTCTCGATCAGTTCCGCACTCGACTCGACACCAGTGCGCAACAAAGGTTTGTTGATCTGTCTTGGGAAGACTCACATCATAGCCTATACAGCGACGGCCTCGTCAGCTCCCCGCTTGATCCATCAATACATAGGCTGAGCTCACCTTGTTGCAAAATTCAACGAGCGGTTTAGGCCATGACAGCTAGAGCAGACGAAGGATCAGCTCACAGACCATGACAATGCTCAGGAGGACTCAGGGCGGGCTGCAGTCGCAACCTGACTCACAGTCAATGGCCGAAGACGCGTGCCGAACCCTCCGACAAGAATCAAAGCCTGACCATAGATCAGCAGCTGCAAGCGACGAGAAGCGACGAGCGAAAGTGAAATGGCAGTGCTCCTGCTCACCTTCATATTCCGTAAAAAGACTGGATGTATCGGAGCCAACCGAGACAGAGGGAAAGAGAGGTGAATGGTCACGAGGAGGTCAGAAAGTTTGGCTGGTGATGGCTATTCGCCATGCCGACACGTTGTTTTGTATTTGCTATTCAGGGGTACATCATACGTGGCATTTCAGGAGTCATGTAGATTTCAGACGATCTTCCGCAACCAATCTTCCTCTCAACCCCTCGCCTTCCCAACAGGCATTATGCGTATCGAGAAGTGCTACTTCTGCTCCGTCAATGTCTACCCCGGCCATGGTACGATGTTTGTCCGGAATGATGCAAAGTGCTTCCGCTTCTGCTCGTCGAAATGTCACAAAAACTTCAAGATGAAGCGGAACCCGAGAAAGGTGCGGTGGACAAAGGCGTTCAGAAGGGCGAATGGCAAGGAGATGATCATTGTGGGTCGTATTGACGCTGACCGCGGGGATACCAGTGCTTATGCACCTGGCTCAGGATTCGGTATACGAGTTTGAGAAAAGGCGAAACGTTCCGGTTCGATATGATCGGGAGCTGGTGGCCACGACCCTCAAGGTGATGGAGCGAGTCCAGGAGATCAGGCAGAAGCGCGAGCGAGCCTTCTGGAAGAACCGGTATGTCTCACTTCCTTTGCATACCGCTCGCTTAATCTCGCAGGATGGCCGGAAACCCTGCGAAGAACCTTCGAGCCGCGGCAACCGATGTCGAGCGGCATATCGAGCTCGTCCAACCCCGCCGCCTCGCCGAGGCGCAGGCACCGCTCGAGGAACGACAACGGATCAAGGAGAAGATCAAGGTCCGCGCGACGGGAAGGAAGGCTATGGCGGTGCAGCAGATGGGCGGGAAGAAGAGGGAGAGTCGGATGATACCTGCGGAAGGAGGGGGGATGGGCATGGGGATGAACGTAGACTGAGGGGCAAGGGCGGCCGAGCTGTCAGGGGAACGTTTCACATATACCTCATGGCATGATTGTCTATCATGAATCTGCACGCTTGGAAGAAACTCAGCTGCACGCGCGTAGGGTCAAGACCAGGAGGCGTGAATCAGCGGGGAGAGAGATAGAGGAGGGTTGAGGCCGGTTTTTGTGCAACGGACTGGCGAACTTCCACCGTGCCGATCGCCAATGACTTTGAGCCTGAGGGCCTGAGGAGGACCACAAGAATCCTCAATCGCGAAATCTGACCTTCAATCGTTTGGAATCACCTCTGCGAAACTCATCCAATCAAAGACCAGAAATCGCATCTTTCGGACGAATGTCTAGCCCAGGAATCCGACCAAACAAGCATAATCTCGATAACAGACACTTCCAAGCTGACCCGCCTAACCCACTTTCGTGATCACTATAACGATACTCTGATGACATAGATGAACATTGGATCCTTTGAACCAAACCAGCGAGTCTACCATTTCGGCCAGAGGTGAAACTCACTGAAAGTCGGTCATATCGTCAAAAGCGTTCTCGAACAGCAGTTTCTCATCGTAACCCTGCTCTCGGAAACTCTGCTGGGGGGACGCCCTGTAGATTGCGGCTTCGTGGATGCTCATGACGACATGTCTTTGACGTGTTCGGGTAGGCCCACTGCGAGTCTACGCTGGCCTTGCTTGTGAACAGGTATTTGAGGTACCGGCTCATCGCGAAGGAGGCAGAAGAGGGTGGACCAGTAGCCGAGGGCGACGTAGAGACCGGTATGGTAGTATGGCGCTTCGCGGGCTAGGAAGACTTGCGGTACGGTGATCTACCAGCGTCAGCGGTTGTCATGGCGAGTGACGAGACCTCACATTACCGAGACACACTGTTCATTCTGTCAGCGCACACCAACGCCTATACGGTTCACATCCGACGAAGAGAGTGGCAGTCTTTATTACACGCTTGGTCGTGCCCGCTGCGTCGATGTTTGCCCACGAATAGGTGAACTGCTCTACAGGCGAGTGAGGCAGGAACCAGGGGCAAAAGGAGGCACGTACGTAGGACCGCCGTAGAAATACATGGTGTAGAAGCAACCCATGAGACCCCGTGTGTTGGTCCGCGGGACGTAGATGAGACCGATCGCACCGCCGTTGGCTGGAAGCAGGATAACACAGATGACTATAAACCGGATTTTGATCCGGTTGATGATGAAGACGCCCCCAAGCGGGACGATAATACCTATGCCGTCATGTGTTAGAGAGTCTCAAGTCGACAGGGGAATGACGATGCGGACCGATGACACCCTTCGGGATTTGCATGAGAATGGTCTGTTGGCCGAGTTTGAGCGTCGCCAATAGGAGAGGCGCTAGCAGAAAATCAGGTAGGAAAACTCACGGTGAAGCTGTCGAAGCCGAATACTTGGTGATCAGGCCGCCAAAGGTACCGACCCCTCCCTGAGTGCACGCGATGCAGCTGCACCGAGTTAAGCGTAAAGCGAGATTTTCAGTCGATACACTTACAACATCATCGATGCCCACATCCAGGTTTTGGGATCGCTCATCGCCTCAACGAATTGATCCCGTTTCCATGTGGACGCCTGGCTAGGTCATTCTTCGTGCATGCAAGGAAGCTGACCTTGGTACCGGATCATTCTCTCGAGCCCGTTCGATCGCGATGAGTCGGTCGTTCCCCTTGCGAAGGAAGCGAGCTGTAGCTGGCGAATTCGAGAGCATCCACCAGATCAATGGCACGAAAGCAAGAGACAGGGAGCCCAAGAAGGATAGGACCCCTTGGTACGCCTTGAGGGCGGAATGTGTATCGAAAACGGCTTTGCCGACAATCAGAGAGAACGAGGGGAGGATGATCGCCTCGAAAATCCCGAGGAAGATGCGGGCTGTGAGGAGACCGGCAAAGTTTTTCGCCGCGGCTGCAGTATACGCTTTGACGAGTCCCCACAAAGCTACGGACTCACCTGTACATATCGTACGATGCACCTTGATATCATGTTGAATATGACCCAGTATTTCACCTGCAACAGCTTGTTTAGCGAAAGCATGTAGTTGAAATTTCGCAATCACCGGGGTAAGCAATGAGCGCATACGCGGAGGTGTACTGGAAGACAAGCTGTGCGATATGGCCGCAACTGGGCCCTATCAGGTTGATTCGCAAGTGTCACCCACCTGCTGAGCCAGCTGTACTCTGAGCCATGGAGATGAGTGTCGGCTTGAAGGTTAAATATCGCCGCATAGGTTATGCTGGCCTTCTCAAGGGATTGGATCGTGTATACGATACACATGGGCATGCAAACCCAGATCGACCATGCGAAGGACGCGCTCGCGGTCTTCAGGGCTGACGTCGAATTGACCACCGGCTGCATCGACTGATTCGGCTGCATGGTCGAGCTTTGCACCGTCGTGATGACGGGCCTTGAGTCCTGCTTCGTGATCGTCTCCCAGGGAGTGTTCGACGCGATAGGTCTCGCCTTTGAGATCTTTGGTGTCTTCCGCCTTGATCGGCTCTTGATGGGTCGCCATAGTGAGAGTGATCGTCTTGGATGAACGGTCGTGCAGTCTTCCCTCCTCTTCTGCGGCGCTTAGAACGTATTCATATTTGCCATACCCGCTCTTCGCCAGAACTGCTTGGGATCCTCCGAGACGCTGACATTACCGCTTCGAACAGCCGAGAGATCAGTTATGCGAGCACAACAAACGGTGGTGGCTGAATACACGGACTATGTACAGGCTGGGATGGTGATTTGAACGGCGACCAGAGATCACGTACAGCGGAACGGAAGCTGGGACCGCGAGTTTGATGCGAAATTACGAGCGGGCCACCCGCTCTTTCCCACCCACACCTTCTTCATGATTCCCCAGATCTTCGCTTTCTCTTTTCTCGCTCGGCATGCTGAAGTAGTCGCCACGAGCGCGGACAAGATGGTGCACCGAATCAGTCCGGATGTAGTTGAGCGGTGACCTGCTCTTGCTGTGGCCCAATCGGCTAATGATATCCGCCAACCCCTTCACCGCTCTCAGATGTCGGTTGCTCCCACTCATTACCATTTCCATCCGATTCTCGAATTCACGACATCTCACCATGCTCGAACATAACGCGCTCACTGCCGAAGAGCGTCAGCATTTTGTCGAACAATCTGCCTGTTCACCGACGTGGATGAGATCGGAGCAGCGATGGTGGTGTGTGAGGACGGGATCAAGGGTGAGTCGAACGGGATTTATTGGATGCTTACGAAATGTCCAGACGTTTGCGAGTCTTTCTACGCCCACTCCCGAAGGCGAAGATACGCCCTTACGAGACATTCAAGCCTTACGCCGAGGACTCTAAGAACGCACGATTCACCCACCTCGGCGGCAAGGCTGGAGACATCATCATCCCTCATGAGCTACTGCCTCACTCTTCCAGCCCGAACCAGCGACACAACGCGCGGGTCATCACCAATCCGCACGTCTGTCTCAAGGGGCATTTCAACCTTAACCGCCCAGATGGAAACTACGCAAGTGCTGGATCTTGTCGCGGTGCACACAGTCCACTCACGACTCCCTCGCTCAGACCCTATCCGAACAAGTGATCCTCCATCACATGAATCGAGCCTCCATCCCTGAATACGTCCCTACCCGACCCCGAATCTCCTATTACCCCCGAAACGGCTTCTTCAAGCGCGCCAGGGTGGACGAAGAGCTGGAACGTATGATTGCCGCCGCGGAGCGCAAAGGTCTACGAGCATCAAGTGTTGGGTCTATCTATCAACAATCCGAGGAGAAGATCAAGGAGCACGAAGCGAGGAAAAGGTATGACAAAATTTTGGGACCCAAGGGGGTGCAGATGATCGAGGCCGATCCCGAAGGGAACATAAAGTCTCTCGACGGGCTCGAGTACGGACAACAGGTGCTTTCGTATTAGCATACCGACGTAGCAGCGGCGGTGCCGAGTGCGGGGATGCATGAGGCGTGCTCGGTCAGCTGGACGACGGGTTGCAAGGCAATCGGTTTTCATTTTGAACTCTCTGCACACCAAGGGATGCCTCTATTTCTGAAACAAAGTACTGTATCCTCCCCGGGAAACTGAGCAGGAGCTGGTGGTAAGACCGTACCGGGAGCTACTATTTCTGGATGTTTGCTGTATCAGAGCCCAGTTTTCAGCGATGTCTCACCGCTCGCTATGTCTCTGCTCAGAGGTCACCAAGAGCGCTTCGAGGCATATAATCGCCGCCTGTTTTGTGCGTGCTCGTCGTATTGCCCGGTGTAAGCCATCGCGTGTCGGGAAACCTGAAATTTCATGCATATCTGGCATAAGCAGGCGTGGGTCCGAACCATACTCTACCGTACCTACAGGTCCAATCCGGCCTTGAACACATCTTCGGCCCGAACAAAATCATCATACTTGGTATCTGCCTTGAAAGTAGAGACGCTACGTGCTCATCCTTCGCGTCGAGGGTGACGCCATCGGATTTGAACATCTCACCCAGGATGCGCAACCTCAGCTTCGTCAGGCGTTTCGCAATAGCGGCCGTGACCCTGTCTTTGGCGGTGTCGACGGCCGGGAGAGCGAAGTCCTTAGCGTCCGAGAGGGAAGAGTGTAGTTTAGATCGAAAAGAGTGGCCATTTCGGCGGGAAACCTGGGGTAACTGCTCGATGCAGACTTTGCGGCGACATCGTACAGTTGGGGTAAATGTGCCGCAGCTTGAATGAATACGTCATGCGACCACGGGCGTTGAGTCGGCTTGCGATCGCGATTCTGTGAGTCGAGGTTGTTGGCGTACTCTATGAACCAAGCTAATTGATATGCTGGTAGCTCTGACGTGTGAAGCTTGAGGTGCCGCCAGTACGCTATGCTGTACCTGCCATTAGCCTTTGCACAAGGAAGAATTCTCACATTTAGGCGCCACAGTCCGCGTCCTCTCCTGACAAAGCACGGAATTTGCACGTCACTGCTCGTCAGTAATGCCAGACGTTCGAGCGTACCGTTGGCAGGACCAAGGTGGTTCATACCCTTCTTATCGAGACATCGCCGAAGCTCATTACCGGGGGAGTCATACTGCCGCCTGTGCCTGGAGAGCCCGTATGCGTCCCATGGCTGTCGATAGATGCCCGGTGCGTCCTCGTCACCTTGGCAGGCCCTACACAATATCTTCCCAGAGCCTTCCTGATGATCTTATCCCTACCGGTCAGCTGCTGTAGTGTAATCTCTGACGCACTCCATGTACGCAACATTGAGAACCTGCCCGTCGGCATCCTGCTCGTCTTCCTCCGCCGATCTGGCATCCACCTGATCCTCCTCATCCCGGTCCTCCTCCGGGGCCGCCTCATTGGGGTAGACTGCGACTTCTTTGAGGTCGAGCGAGGATGCGGCCTGAGCCAGGTTGGGCAAGCCGAGTCCTTCTGAGCTGATGCAAGCAGCTTGTACGACACGTTCTTAACGGAGATCGAGTCGCGCAAGTCTGCTACCTTTCGTTCGAGAAGATCCGAGCGAGCAATCTCCTCGCTCTCGTCGATTAGAAGCTTGTTGAGTTTATCGCGCCGGAGTTCCTTGCGACGACTACTCGCAAGACGACGCAAAGATTGTAACAGCTCTGCCGCTGCTTGCAGGTCATATGTGCCAAACTCAGCGTTACGCGAAGCAAACCGAAAAATTTCAGCTGAAGTCGAGTTTGTAGACATACAGGCTCTTGCTCCTTCCAACCATGATTCCCGAGAGTGACTGAACCGCTGAGTATGGTGACGATACGGCAGTAGCATGCATATCGCGCGTCCGTCACAAGCCACTCCTTATCTGATTTGCGGTTAAAAGAGGACATAGCGCTAGGTATCAGCTACGGATGTGGATGCATGACTCACCGGTCATCAGCTACAATTGGCCGTTCATAGTTGGTCGTCTCGCCGTTGCCGATGATATCGGTCATCGGGAATTGATCGGCACCGGAGAAGTAGTATTTTTCGAGGATCCTGGAATCGGCACTATGTCCTGCCAGCTGTCTCGCGAAGGCTGGGCCGAACTGGGGATGGAGGTATGCCGCAGTGAGGGTGCCTCTTCGAAGCAATAAAGTGTCGGAGCTTCTTCTCCTTGACCTACAATGTCAGCGTCGCCCACCGGGGTGAGATTCACCCTTCAGTCCGACCGTAGCAATGATACGTCTGTTTCGAGAATAAACATTATCCCTTTGCAGCGGTCCAGACATGTCGAGCTCTTTCGAGCCTACTTTCTGACGATAGAAGACGGGCTCAGCCAGTCGCTCGGTCCGGCGTTTGAGAGCTTCTACGGATTCGGACTTGAATAGGTCTTCGAATGCTAAATCGGAACCTTGCAGGGCTTTGCATCTCCAAGCATGGCCCAGCATGAGCAAACGGAATCGAAGATGACGTTTCGTCGCTCCTGGATTCCGACTATCGCGAAACGCACACTGCCAGTCAGCGGATTGGTCATTAAGAGTGACTCACGTAAGTTTCCGATGCACTTGGTGACCTTGGAGATCCCCAGATCGAAGCCTTCCCGAAGTCATATTGCAGAGTGAATTTGATGTCGTGCCAGGACAGGTAATTTTGCTGCCAATCAAGAGTCGCAACGATGGAACCTATGCGGCATCCGGTGTAGAGCAACGTAAGCAACACCTAGCCGTGTTGAAGGCTCTGTAAAGTCAGCGCGAAACTGCCAGGGCTGACTCAAAAGGAATGAATCGAGCAGGAGGATGGGCTCGACGATGGATTTCTGAACTCACAGCTGGATCGATACAGTCGACGCTGAAGGGGATTTCGAGAAGAGGGATTCCATCATGAGGCGGACCTCGTGAGGGCCCATGAGAAGCTTTCGAATCCGGGTTACGCGTAAGCCCATAGTACTGAATGATTTTGTACACCGTCTGGCGTCAGTGAACCGCAAGGCACTACACTCACTTGACCCATACCCTTCACGATCTCCCAAAAAGCGGCTGAAAAGACGTTGCCGAGTGTGTGGAGGGAGCAGCGAGCCAGGTATGAGCGTATGAGGGATAAGTATGCTGGTCTGCCGACCAAAGGGAGGCGCATGAGAGATGCGGAGCCGGCAGAAGGGAATAAGACTGCGTGATATGCCTATACCTTGCACATGATATCATGCACACATTGTACCTCCGCAGGTGGAAGCGAACTCGGTCGTGTTGGATTTCAGCCACCTTGGTGTGGGAGTTTGAAGACGTTATAGAAGTATGATGCATAGATGATGGGGAAGCTACCAATTAGGCCTGTTTGTCGGCTAGATAGGCCGTGCAGTTTACATGCCTTTCATGTTACAAGTGGGGGGAAGATTGCATGAACTCGACTATTCAACTGTACAACGCGTCATGCGTTCTGCTCCATCCCGCGCGGGTACCTGATAGCATCCGCACTGCTACCCTGAGAGCAGCGTACGACTCTCCCGGCGTAACATAAAGAAAGGGTCGCGTCCTGACCTCTTTCGCGTCTGATTTCGTCGACATGGCTGCTCCGCTCATTATCATACATCCAGACATCGCCGACGACCCTGCATTCCAGAACGACGTAGTCCTCACCACCTTCACTGCGGCGGGCGTCCCCAATCCTGTCCCAGCCGGTACGATGACGCGCCTAGCGGCGTACGAGAGCAAAACCCTCTCAGATATTGACGCCTCGTTGTCGCGAAAGGATGCAGCAGTTGTTCTGAGGCATCGCGTCACCCGTGAGTGATCTCTTGTGGTTTCCTCCAACGGCTTAGCCAATTCTCACAGATGAAATCATCGCACAGCCACCTGCACTCGGTCTACAGGGAATCCAGAATCATATCAACGCCCTCGCTGTAGCGGTGCAACAAATGGGTCAACAACTGAACCAGCGGCTAGATACTCTGGAGAGAGGCGCCGAGCAGGCGCGAGCTATTCACATGAACAAGTCCACGTTCGAAGATGGACATAGACTGGGCGCGGTAAAGAGCCTCGGAGGGGAAGACTTCCCAGGTGGGATGGCGATGGTGAACGAAACCCTGCTATCGTACTATCTCCTGCTCATGCCCTCCTCCAGAACCGCCGTACACTATCAACCATCAACTCCATCAAGTTATTGAACGTCGGACAGCTCAACTCTTGGCTGGACTTTTACGGCATCCCCGTCCCGAATCCCGGGTCCAAAAATCAGAAGGTCAAGCGTTTGGTCAACTTCCTGGGAGGCTCTTCACGGGGCGAGTCAATCGTGGTTGACTGTATGACTGTGAGTTGAGCAATGACATCTCCGCTGATTGGGCACAAGCCTTCGACTCTCAATTCTTCGCATGCACTGGCACAATAAATTATGTATCACGCAACCATGAATGCATTGGTCTCTGTCCTGTAAATCAACGTAAGCAAGACACAGCCGTGTTGAAGGCTCTGTAAAGTCAGCGCGAAACTGCCATAAATTATGTATCACGCAACCATGAATGCATTGGTCTCTGTCCTGTAAATCAACGTAAGCAAGACACAGCCGTGTTGAAGGCTCTGTAAAGTCAGCGCGAAACTGCCAGGGCTGACTCGAAAGGGATAAATCGAGGTATGATCATACCGTAGGATCGTGTGCGGGAGGATGGGCTCGACGATGGATTTCTGAACTCACAGCTGGATCGATATAGTCGACGCTGAAGGGGATTTCGAGAAGAGGGATTCCATCATGAGGCGGACCTCGTGAGGGCCCATGAGAAGCTTTCGAATCCGGGTTACGCGTAAGCCCATAGTACTGAATGATTTTGTACACCGTCTGCCGTCAGTGAACCGCAAGGCACTACACTCCCATACCCTTCACGATCTCCCAAATCTACATTCATCTCTTGGGTACGCAAACATGAGAATCTGAGGTTCAGCAGACTCTCACATCAGGCTACTTACCGATCGTTGTGCAAGAACCCGACGTGTGTGAAGCGAGCTTTCGGCCATGAAGCGGGGTTGCTTGGTGCCTTCGGGAAGGATGAGAGGCTGAGTGCTGGCCTTCGGTTCCTGAATAAGTGCCGATAGATAGGAATTCATGAGACCTGGCTATCAGCATCGTTCACCATCAATCAGACCCACGGCTCATGTGCACGATATCTGCACTCAAATGAGCGAGATGATGCTGTCGACGAAGGAGCTGTAGGCGTCTACAAACTTGAATATCCTCCGCGTCGGCGCGCACTCGACGCGCGGTGATTTTGATGCAAGCTTGACGAACAGCTCCGCCTCCGCGATGCCCGCTGCCTGGCGAAGAAAATCGTCTCGGGTAGGCTGGGCCTCCTCGCCAATGATTTCGGTAGTCGGGGTCTCAACCATGAGGTCCATGGGTTTCTTAGATCGTCGGGGCATGACGATTACTACTCGTGATGGGGTAAGAGATGCAGAAAGGATGCAACCATGTCACGTGGATCGATCGGGATCGGTGGAGGTCGTAGCGCGACTTCTTTTTGAAAGGCCCTGCATCCCGCCTTTCTGGCCTGCGTAAGTAACGTCGAGGAGGCCGTACCGGTAAACGCTGTGGGTAGGTCCAGCTTGTGGTGTGGTCCTGAGTACAGTCAGCTTACTGGATCCTCGCTCTCCAGCTCCCGAGCTTTCGCCTCGACGATTTCTGCAGATGTCGGACTTCAAGAGCGGGTCGGGACGTTCCGAGAGAATCGAAGAGTGCAGTGAGATGGAGGAGGCCAGTACGGTCAGCGAGATGCGCCCGCAGCCGGAGGAGGTGAACAGCACGGGCCTTGCCCGTAGACGGAACCCGGAGTCAGATGGGGAAGGCTGGACGGCGAACGACGACGAGGAGATCGCTGGGGGCTTGGCGAAGTCTAGGGGGAAGAGGAGGAAAGTCGAGAGTGCAGGCGTTGGCAAGGATGGTGTCATGGGAGAGATGACGGACGTGAGGATGGAGGAGCCGGAGCACTGCCAACCCGGTCACTCTGCTCTCGAGCATTAGGTTGGACGAAGAGGCGACCAAACTACGACGAGGTACGTTCTCTGCCACTGGAGCGATTCTGAGCGGCACAGGAGAGCGACTCAAGGTGGTGGACCAGCGCGGCGCAGCGAAAGCGATTCCGGCGAGGAAGACGAGAATGGCACGTACGACATCACTTCAGTAGGTCTTTCTGCAAGCATGCCTGACACAGCAGTCCTCTGCGATTGTCCGCTTCGTCCGCCGGAGAGAAGCTGCCTCACTCAAAGGCAATTCAATGGCGATCCGGGCCGAATGTGCTTTCAGCGCACAGTACATCTCGATCCGCTAGGAAGGTTGAAGAGGCAGCGGCGGCCATTAGGGAGATGTGTGAGAGGATGAGGGACCTATGGTGAGTCAAACGGCATATACTCGCTGACGATCAGATCGGTTTCATTAGACATAGTATACATTTTCATCTGGGGTGGTCAGCCGGAGCTCAAATTTCACGAGAGTCTCTCACCCTAGTTTAGCTCTCAACAGCTCAACCAGCTCTTCACTCATGATTGCAACAGCCTGCGCCGCTTCTCCCAGCTGATAGGTGCCAACGATGGAGGCGTCAAGTACCTGAACGGCAAGCTGATTGGCGCGCTCCCTATCCTGACCGTCGCCAGTGACGAAGGCGATGAGTGCCTGACATCAGCACGTTCAGACACCGTTCTTACCTCCCGCCCGGTTTCGGCCGTCGCTGTTCCCTTCTGAGCCGTCAGCGGCATACATCGCTCGAAAGAGATCTTACCGGGTCTTCATCGACGGGAATGGTGATCGCCGCTGCGCCGTGCTTCTTGTGGAGTTACTCAATGTGGCGATTTGAGAAGCACTTGAGAAGTCGGATGGAAGACTATGTTCGAAGAGTGCAATCAAAAGCGATCAAATCGATGCTGTACCAAGTCTCGTAACGGACACATCCCTCACGTGTCCAAAGGAGGTCTCTGCACAGGGTTTGATGGAAGCCCAAACCGCAGCTGATTCAGGTCCCAAATTTTCTCCATATCCGACTCTATAGAACCCCCCGTATCTGTCAATCCCACTGTCGGTCAGGGAGGCAGAATCAATCACCTTCACCGCTTTAGAGGCGAGCCCCCAAGAAAGCCTACTCTGGGACTCAATGTCTCATGTCAGATGTCTACTCCTAGCGCCAGCGACCAGTCCGGTCCCTCTAAGACGACTTCCCCAACTCCCGGTTCGAGGTAGGCGTGGGCGTAGCATTGCGAGAGGCAGTCGAGGTCGAGGTGGAAAGACGAATGGAGGCCGAGGCAGGGGCGGAGGGGACAAGGGTACGAGCACGGGGGACGGCGCTAGGGGTGGCAAGAAAGCTACCAAACCATCGACGCGGGAAGACGAGAGCGATGATACACACGCAGCAAAAGATAAGGGCGAGAAGGCGAAGGAAGTGGTCAAGAAGGATGAAGCAGGCTCTGCTGAGGAGACCGACAACGAGGCGACAAAGGCTCCCAAGAAACGGGTGCCGAGGAGCAAGAACCCGAACTTGGGCACCTAAGGTTGCACCCGTTGTCATTGCTGATCATCCAGCAGTTCGTCCAGGGAGCCGACCCCGGCAAGATCAAATTCGAGTAACTCAACTTGACTTCTGGAGCCCTGGAGGCGCACCCGTACGAGCGGATCGTGGACGGGGGTGAGCGTTTGGGGGAGTCAGTGGATGATCTGTATGAAGCGGTAGACGAATTTTGCGACGAGTGATATGCATCTTCATCTAGAGCGGTGCAATATCCTCTCTAGGTTCAAGCTTTCCACCGCAACGGAAAGCTTGATCACGGGCGTCAGCCTGAAGCTTCGATGGTTCACCCACCGGCTTCTTCGCGCTTGCTTTGGCTGCGGGCGCTACGAGGTCGGCACAGTGTCATCAGGTTTGACCTACAGGCGCCCTTTTGGATTGGCAGAACCCATGGCCAAGTTCTTTATGTCCGCTTGGCAAACGAGATTGCACCTACATTGGTCATCTGTCCGAATTAGCGATCTTTTTCATATGCGACTCACAATAGCCAACTCATCGACAGCATCCATACACTCCGCTTTACGATTCGTCGCTTTCGCCCGCAGCATCATCATCTTCGACGATATTCCGGCTCGACATCTGAGGCCACGATACGTCTTTCGTTGGACTGTCGAGATTATGCGGATTGACCGACGACGGTTCGCTGATACAGTCCATACTGCAATAGGCGTTTCAAGACGTTGAGAATGCGTGACGGATTCTCGGAGCCTATTCGCCGAGCTGTGGTCTGCTAATAGCCCGTATAATAAGTTGTAAACATTTTTCCCGGCGGTGTTGGGGCTTGTGGCCTAGTGGTATGGCGTCTCATTTGCATCCGCATTACACCTCCTTGAGAAGATCGCTGGTTCGAATCCGGCCTGGTCCAGTCCTTTTTGCTCTGATTTCAACTCATATTCTTTCTCACACCTCGATCTGTCGGGTTCAAACTAGATCCATCCGGATCAGCTTGGAAAGCGTCAGTCAGGAAGACGTCTCCATTGAAACATCCCGTAAATCAAAGTTCTGACCGCGCAACGGGACCAGGTTCATGCGCGCGAACGCAAGCAAATTATCGCGATCCCTATCCCTGTTCCGGCCGCGCAATGGAGCAAATCATCGAATATCCCTGGTTCAAGTTCATGAGCGCGCGACGACAGCGAACACCATGGTTTCGAAGTTACCAACGCGGCACACTCTCAAGGCGCCCACGCTCCCCAGTCGAGCTTCTGCAGCCACTAGTCCAGTGTGATCCCTGTGCGGCGTCCCATTATGGACTGAACTGGTCGCCCTTACTTCTGGCTCTCTTCTGAGTATGCACAAGCTCCATCGAAAAGATACTCGCATTTCTGACTGTGGATAAGATCGCTGTAAGGACCGGTCCTTAGAGATATGCCGAGTGAGGTGGAGGCCCGTGGCGCCGTCTTTAAGCGGCGCGACCCAAGATAAGCTAAACATGCAGATCATCAGTCTTAAGTGGCGCTGTATGAAAAGCTTGTTGAACTATCCATACCGATATGACGAATAATCATCCAGAGGTTTGGGCAGGCCGCCACTTTGTGGACGGGACCAAAATCACCGGTGCCACCCCCATTCTGCGTTTTGGTACTTTCGTCTCCCATCCCACCTCTCACAGGCGACTTCGGCCAATATGTCCGGCCGAGATGCTCGGGATCGCGCACCGCGTGTCAAGAATCGTGCTGCCGCTGCGGTACAGGTAAGGCAGATCGTACTCCTTCGTTTGTCGCACCCGCTAAGCTCGTTTCTTAGATCACCTCCGAGCAACTCCTTCGAGAAGCTCAAGAGCGTCAAGAGCCGGCTTTCCAGGCGCCGAAGCAGCGTGTGCAGGATCTAGAGGAGCTCACCGAGTTCCAGAAAAGGAAGCGGGAGGAGTTCGAGGGGCGGATTCGGTACTCGAGGGACAGTATCCGAGGTAAGTTTTCAAGTCTCAATTATCAATGCCGTAGATATTGTGGTCTTTGAATGACTTACTGACTTTCTGCAGCATGGATCAAGTATGCGCAATGGGAGGCGAGCCAGAACAATTTCGACCGGTAGGTCTAGGCAGTGTGAGTGACGGAGTAGCTGACCGTGATGCAGGTCGCGGTCTGTCTTCGAGCGGGCCCTCGATGTGGATCCGAGATCCGTGGACTTATGGGTTAGTCCTCTCCTGACTAGCAGATCCCTACTGACTTCTGACTTAGCTCAAATACACCGACATGGTATGTCCTCATGATGGGTTTAAGGGGATGGTGCTGATTTCTAGATAGGAGCTGAAGGCGCGGAACATCAACCACGCTCGTAATCTATTCGACCGAGCCGTCACCCTCCTCCCAAGAGTAGACGCAGTAGGTGACCCTATCCACGGTCTTTTCAGCGCTGACCCTCTCAGTTGTGGTACAAATACGTCTACCTCGAGGAACTCCTCCTGAACGTCGCTGGTGCCCGGCAAATTTTCGAGCGGTGGATGCAATGGGAACCGGACGACAAGGCCTGGCAGAGCTACATCAAGCTCGAGGAGCGATACAATGAGCTCGACCGTGCTTCGATGATCTATGAGAGGTGGATTGGATGCAGGCCGATCCCGAAGAATTGGGTGACTTGGGCGAAGTTTGAGGAGGAGCGGGCGAAAGCGGACAAGGCGAGGGAGGTGTTTCAGACGGCACTGGAGTTCTTTGGGGATGAGGAGGAACAGGTGGAGAAGGCGCAGGTGGGCTGAACAATCCTCCAGGATGAGCGGATACTGATGGGAGTAGGCTGTATTTGGCGCGTTTGCGAGGATGGAGACGAGATTGAAGGAGTTTGACCGGGCTCGTGTGATCTATAAGGTAGATTGTCGAGTCACCTAACTCGCTCGACACGCTGACCTTTCCAGTTCGCCTTGGCTAGGCTGCCTCGATCGAAGTCGGCGTCCCGTGAGTAGCTCAATCTCTCTTCGGGCCATACTCACCAATGCAGTCTACTCGGCGTATACCAAGTTTGAGAAGCAGCGTATGTACTCGACAGCCTTTCGATTGACCTCCGCTGATCCCCGAAATAGATGGGAACCGTGCTGGGGTGGAGCTCACTGTTCTGGGCAAGCGAAGAATACAGTATGAAGAGGAGCTCGCGTACGATGGAACCAATTACGACGCTTGGTTCTCCCTTGCTCGGCTAGAGGAGGATGCGTATAGGGCGGACAAGGAAGATGGGGAGGAAGTGGAGCCGACCAGGGTGAGGGAAGTGTACGAGCGGGCTGTGGCGAATGTCCCGCCTGCTACGGAGAAGAGGTGGGCTCCTCTACCAATACTGGAGCTTTGCTGAGCCACAAGCAGATTTTGGCGGAGATATGTCGTACGTCTTGGGAGGTTCTTATCCTCTGAGATCGTGGCGCTAACATTGTCTTCTCTTCCTTCACGTGCAGTACCGTGAGTCAAGCGGTCCATGTTTCATGAAACAAAGCTGACGCATTCGCTCCAGTCTGGCTTCAATACGCTGCATTTGAAGAGATCGACACGAAGGACTATGACCGGGCTCGAGATGTCTACAAAGCTGCAGTAAAGCTCGTCCCGCACCGGTCATTCACCTTCGCCAAGCTCTGGCTATCGTATGCCTTCTTCGAGGTCCGGCAATTGGACGTCTCCACCGCGCGCAAGGTGCTCGGAACGGGAATCGGCATGTGTCCCAAGCCGAAACTGTTTTCCGGCTACATCGAGCTTGAGATGCGGTTGCGCGAGTTTGACCGGGTTCGCATGCTGTATGAGAAGTTCCTTACGGTATGTCGTGTCTTTCAAGTTATGATCTAAGAGGTCTGACGTGCGGTAGTACGATCCTTCATTGAGCTCCGGGTGGATCCAGTGGACACAGGTCGAGAGTGCTGTTGAGGACTTCGAGCGAGTGCGGGCGATTTTCGAGCTCGCAGTCCAGCAAGCTCTGGACATGCCGGAGATCGTATGGAAGGTACGCAAACAACGATTTGTGCGGTCAGTGCTAAAGTCCTCGCAGGCATATATCGATTTCGAGGCCGGTGAAGGCGAACGAGAACGGACACGACACCTCTACGAGCGCCTCCTTGAGCGGACTTCACACGTCAAGGTATGTACTTCTGGGGTTCACCGACATTGAGCTAACTGTAACAGGTGTACATCTCGTACGCGCTCATGGAGATCTCCACTCTTGGTGGAGGGGAATACGAGGATGGCAACGAGATCAAGGGGGATGCTGGCGATCCGGAGCTTGCCCGAGCCGTATTTGAGCGAGGATACAAGGATTTGCGGAACAAGGGCGAAAAGGAAGAGGCACGTCGCCTCGTTAGCTGATTAGCTGGACTTGCGCTGACGACCCGAGTCAGAGGGCGCTTCTTCTCGAGGCTTGGAAGTCATTCGAGCAGCAGCACGGCACCGAGGAAGAACAAGCCAAGGTCCAAGAGATGATGCCGACGACGCGCAAGAAGTGGCGCAAGGCGGAAGACGGCAACGGTGCCCTCGAGGAGTGTACGTCAGACTTTACGCTAAATGATCTCGGCTCACGCCTTGCTTCTCACTTAGATTGGGATCTGGCCTTCCCGGACGATGAGCGCGATGCCAACCCCACAACATTCAAGTTCTTCCAGGCTGCTCAAGCATGGGCCGCTCAACGAGGTGCGGCAGGTGCTGGCGGTGGGCTGTCATATGACATGCCGGACTCTGACGACGAGGACGAGGAGGATGGAGAGGATGGGGGTGGGGAGGATGGAGAGAATGAATTGGGCGGTGCGGACGGAGAAGGCAGTGATCTCGCCGCGGGCGCAGACGGAGAGGATGTCGAGCAGGAAGGAATGGACGAAGATGACTGAAAAATTGCTAGCTCAGCGTCTCTGCATGCATCACGTTTTTGGGCCATCCGAAGCATCTGGCCGTCGAGGTTGGTAATGAAGCAACAAGTACTGTATTCAAGACATCTCCAGCCTGGTGCCAATTCCGCCCTAAGCAGTATGGCAGAGCGGCTCAACCTCTTCAAACCTGGAAGTATCCCGGAGTCGTGGTCCTCGACCACCGACTGAGCTCAACCACATGCTCCTCCCCCTCATACCTCCTTACCACCTCATAAACCCGATTTCCCGTCCCCACCTGCTCCAACCTCGGCATCCCCCTCGCCAACCCATTCAGATCGTCCGGCGTAGGTCCCCATCTCTCGGGCGCATTCACATGTAATATCCTCACGCCAGATCCCCTCAACTCGTCGCACTCCATCACCGTAGACCGTCCGTTCACGCTGATATACAGCTCTTCGAGTTTCGGTGCTGAAACGATGATCTCGGATAAGGTGCAGGTACTAATGAAGAGGTTGAGGATAGACAATCGGCGGAGTGCGGAAAAGTCGATTTGCGATTTGAGCTTCGCCAGTCCACCTTGAGGGATGAATGCGCGATCAGCGGAGAGTGTCAGGACGAGGGATTGGAGTGAGGGGGTGGATGGAAAGGTGGGGACGTCATCGACGGTGAGGTGTGGGTGGGTAGGGGTTTTGTGGGGGCAGGTGAAGGAGAGGGATAAGGTTGATAGGGCTGGTGATTCTGGTGACCCGGAGAGGTCGGTCAGTCCCTGATGGGATTGATTAGCTGCATTGCTCAAAACACGGTCAGGATTACGAGCTTACCGAGTGAGGCAGTGCGTCCAGGCTGAGCTCCTGCAGATCTTCGGCTTCTCGCAAGATCTCAAAGACCCCGGACCTGGTGACTCGTGTGCAACCCCAGAGCGTCAGTCGTTTCAGACCCCGAAGAAGAGGTGCCAGGTCCTTCAACATCGCGTCATCGACCAGCGGTGAGCTCTGCACATGGTCAGCTCCTCTTCGTCAGAACAGGGGAATCGAATCACCCGGCAGACGATCGCTAAACCCTTGAGACCTCCAGCCGGTCTCGAGTCGAGCGCTTTGACGATCCCCAGGATAGCGTCCCTGAAACTCGAGTCGGGCATCATGATTCGCAGATCCTCGAGCGCCTCTAGTCGTCCGAGTACTTTCGCATCGTAGTACCGATACGAGTGACCCGAGATCTCGAGAGATCGGAGGTGGGTGAGGGCGGATATCCGCTCGACCAATGCGGGTTTGAGACTTTTGTCTCGCTGTATACTGTCACCCGTTGTCGAGGACTGGGAATACGATACGATGGACGCACCGTCCAGACGAGATTCTGCAAGTTCGTCATGCTCCCCACGGCGGACTGCACCTGCTCGTCGAGAGCAGAGCGCTCGGTATCTCGAGTCGCAAGAGGGAAGAAGCGGACGTCTATCTCAAGTATGAGCCGCAGTCTCGGCTAGGTTGGAGACATGTTTTTACCGAGGGAACGAACAAGCTTGCAGAGCTCGCGATGTTGGTCGAGGCTGTTGAACAGGGTGACAAGCTGGCACGGTTTAGGGTTCCGTAAAAACATGATCTGGCTGTATCCACCTTATTGTGACAATTTCCTTCCCCTAAGCAACCATAAGGACATGGAGCCAAAAAGAGTGGGTCGACTTCGCTTTGAGCTTCTTCCGGCAGGGGCTTTGGGAGTGGGAGGACAGCTACTCGGTGGGGTTGGACTGGGAGGTCGGAGAATGGGCTCAACTTGAGGAGCTGAAACTTTCCATCGGTGAGCGCGGAGGAACATCGCGTCGAGACGGAGGGGCTGGAGCTTGGGGACGTCGTCGTCGACGCGAATCGAGCGGAGCTCCGAGTCCATCGTGTGGAAGTCGTCGAGGGTGTCCATCTTGTTAGGTGGATGGGAGAACTGTGGAGAGATTCAAAGTCAAAGAGTGGTGTGGGGAGTAAAGGAAGAGGTTCTTCCGAGAATGATCCGAGTGATTCTCGCGTTTTCGCAGGCCCCTTCTTCACCACTGGAGACAACTCTCTGTCTCTCTTCACTCCATCATCTTTCATCACTCGTCAACATGCTCTTCTTCAACCCTTCCTCCACCACTCGAGCTTCTACATCCATGATCTCCGAGTTTCGCCAACAGCTCTACCCAGCCGTATCCAGTACGTCTCATTCCCCTCATCCGTCTGTCCACATCCTGACTGAGCCTTCCTCTCAGCCTCCTTCGTTCAGATCCGAACATCCACCAAACGCGGCGGTGGAACCACCAAGAACGGGCGTGACTCTGCCGGAAAGCGGCTCGGCGTCAAGAAGTTCGGCGGCACGTTCCCCTCCCTCCCTCATAGTCCCCAACTGATCACCCACCAGACCAATACGTCCTCCCTGGCCAGATCCTCGTCCGCCAACGAGGCACCACCTTCCACCCCGGCCAATCCGTAGGCAAAGGTCGAGACCACACACTCTTCGCTCTCGAGCCCGGCTACGTGAAATTTTATCGCCATCGCCTCCCTTTCCCACATATCACACGATCCCCGATACTCGACCGTTTGAGAGGTGTACAAGAGGAGATGATTGGGAAGGAGAAGGTTTTTGCACCTGTCAAGAGGCCGAGGGGCTTGAAGGGTTTTGTCGGGATCGTTAGGGATAAGGGGGAGGTGTTACCTAGGGATGAGAGGGCAATGGGGAGGGAGAGGAGGTTTTGGGGATGGCCAAAGGAGAGTGTGGAGGGCGGGGTCGCGTCCATGCCGAGTGTTGTTATCAGAGCTCCAGCTCCGGCAAGTGCATGATCGAGTTGGATCACAAATCATGCTTCTGTTCCGTGCGACCGAAGACCCTGTTGTCAAGGATAACACGTGAAGGGACAAATGTCCATACTCGTAAAATTTACCCTACGAGCAAGCAATGGTGCAACGTGTGATACCGATCTGTAACCGCAAGGTGGTCAGAACCTGCTGTTGTAGCGAATGCAAATACGAACTCGCTCACCCTCTATCTACTCAGAACCCCGGCAAACCCCGATCATGCTTCACCTGGATCGTCTCATCCGAGAATGATCGCGCTTGCATATGCTCCCAGATCGGATCGACGTCCGGCCCGTCAAGATCACCCGCTCCGTCCCAGCCCCAGCACCAGACTGATCGCGTCAACCTGTGTCGCAGCTGCTAGGAGTTTTCTACTCACCGAATTCTGGTCCCGCTTGGAATCTCATCTCGTCATTCTCCTCTGCTGTGAACAGGCGGTCATGCGGGCCGTACCAGCTCCGATCCTGAGGGTCCGTATGCGGGTCGTCGGGGAGACCGCCAATACGCTTGTAGCCCCGGATGGCGGTGAGGTTCCGTCTTTCGGGGTGGATAATATCGTAGACTTTCTGCACGGCATGTCAGATGTTCCTAGCGATACTAGCGAGAACTGCGAACCTTGTCGTATGCTAGCTTGACCCGGGGTACCATGATAATTCGGCCATAACCCGAATTCCAGTAATCGTCTGCGCAACTTAGCCTGAATCGCGGAGAGGATCGCCGACTCACTGCAAATCAAGGAACATTCACTAGCCGAACACTCGCCGTCCGGCAACCGGGCCATGCGGAACTTGACATGAGGTGGTGCGTAGAACGGTGCAGGGTCAAGTACGGCGATACCGTTCCAGCAAGATTGAACTAGTATCACATCAGTAGCCAGCATGATGGTTGGCGTCTGATTCACCTTGGATAGGGAGATGACGCTGGAAACGATGATTCGACTGAGTGTGGTGGAAGACCTGCTCAAACGGGGCGTTCTCCAGTGCAGTACCGTTGATATCCCGTGCGACCCAATTATCGTAGAACACCGGGGCACCCTGTCCATCAGCTATGCCCATCTCAGCGTAACTCACGATGTCGTCATGATACATATAGTCCGCAGCACAGGTGATACCTGCGTTTTGCTTCCTGCTCTGCCAGATCAATTCGAGGAGATCGTCCACGCATGGTAGGATATCGTTCATGAAGACGATCGAGTCGAACACCTCGTTCTCTCTATCCCGTAGCTCGTGAAGCGGTACCATCGCGGCATTCCGGACTTCTGCGAGGTACTCGATACGATGGTTGAACTGACCCCTCGTTCGCATGGACGTTCGGATGATGATTCGCAGCCCTACCGTCCGAGCCAGAGCATCGAAGATCCGCAATAACGCCTTCGTCTGATCATTTGAACCGTTCTCGTAGATCGACACGAAGACATTGTGGTAGCCTAGCACCGCAGCGGTTCGGAAAAGTGTCGCAAAGATATCCGGGATAACGTCGAACGAATTGTACAAGTTGATCGCGAAGAAGTACTTGTGCTGTGCCGCCTGTAGATCGCGTCTGACATTCTCACCACGCACAGATCGTTTGATATTCTGACTCCTCGATCCACCAGGTCCAAGCGCGAGTTGCTGCGCGTCCCGACCACCTCCGCCTAGCAGATTCGCAAGGAAGGTTCCCGAGTTTGACCATGATTTCTTGTGTCCGACGAGCAAGGAATACCGCTCGTGGACCTGCTCTTTGTAAAGCTCCTGTGGACGACGCGTGCATTCGCGAGTATGATGGGCGGAGATCGTCCCAAGGAGTTGGAGGATGTGGAGGCGTTGGGAGAGGGAGGGGAGGGTGATTTGGGATCTTTGAAGACGAGAGGATCCGGCGGGGATGGCGTGTGGTCGAAGGTTCTTGCTGCCTGTCCCCCGCCAATTCTCACTGATGGACTGAAGATGCGTCAGCTAAGTTCATGAGGCGACTCTGGATTACTCACATCGCCTCGGGGTCTCAACAGCTGCAGCGGGACAGGGATCAGAAAGAAGCTCTTTCATCGGTTGAGAGGCTCACCGAAGCGACCAATAAGCCAACGAGGATCCCAACCAAGAGAGATCCCGCCGATGGGAGATTTCTCCCCCAAGGCATTGATGAGACGGGTTTGATGATGCTGGCTGATTCCGCCAGGAGAAGGTCTCCTCAAGAGAACTGATGTGACTGGTGGACGGAAGAGCTCTTGAATCGCGACCTATAGCTCTTGATTCTTCCGGCGGCTGGCTTGAGAGGCGGCTCGGCGGGACCTTGGCGTCTCAACGCGTTACTGACGGAAATGTTCACCGATCGACAATGAAAAGCCAGCCGAGCTTGACATGATGTGAGTGGGAAAAGAAGTGGAATTTAACGCGCTTGAAACTTGGCCGGCTGACTTTGCTTCCGTGAAGACGACTCTGGCATCTGGGAATTTGAAGTCATGGGTGACATGGATACCAAAACATGCATGAATCTATACAACTAATGCTAAAAAATACGCAGAGGCTGCCGCAAATAGCCGCTGGACCACGTCATTATCAAAAAGCCACATTTAGGGGACTTATTCCATCTTCAACTCCTCTGGTTCGCCGATACCGTTTGGACTGAGAGAGCGTAAGAGGGTGTGAACGACGAGAAAAGCTAAGACTCACTTGATGGCGAATATTGCCTCGGCTTCTGGCAAGCAGGGACTGTCGACTATCTTGCAGACTCGTGAAGCGCCGCGACCTTTCCGGAGGGAAAGACGGGTGGTCGATGCGTGTGCCATAATGTTACCGCCACTAATGATCTGCGTCAAAGCGAGTCAAGGAGAGCGACGAATGGGAACGCACATGGGCTTCTTCGCGTCTGCTTGCGCAAATTGTCCTCCATCGACCTGTGCAACGACCTGATTTGTCACGACGACTGCCACGCCGAACTGGTTGATTGAACGAATTGTCAGCTGCCGCTTCCGACTTGATAGTCAGAAGCTGCGCGGCTTTCAGCCGAAACAGGCGACTGACCTCGTCTGCGAGCCTCATCAAGGTCCGCAAGAACTTCGCAAGATGCATTTGCCTCGCTGACAATTCTCCTCGTCCTGAAAAGTCTGTACGGTAGAGGGACGTGCAGGAGTCGACGATTAAGAGAGAGAATCTATCGACATTCCGTCAGCATGACCTCGTATCGGACTCCGCGAATGAAGTCACCTTGACTCTGCCATCATGGCGCTCGCTTGCACTAGTAATTGCAATTGATGATCTGCGTTGTACGCCCGCGCATACGCGATGTTGTCAAGCACTTCCTCGCCGTTGAGGCCGTATCGCTCCGCGACAGCGAGCATCCGCACTGGGCGGAATGTTCCCTCGGTATCGATATACAAGCACTTCCCCTCACCCCCACCCATTGAAACGGGAAGCTGTACGCTGTCTGTCAGTTCCTTGCTGGGCGGTCCGCACTCAAGCCGATCGGCGAGGAATCTTGCAAACTGACCTGACATGTGACAGCGAGAGTATGGCAGATCTGCGATTTTCCCGTCCGAAACTCGCCTGCAGCATGTGGTCACCACATATCCTGCCGGGTGAACTAGAGCTTACCGAATAACTCCGTTATAGCTCCGGTCTCGATTCCACCTAAGACGAGCTTCAGCCTTGTCTTCAGCTCAAAAGCATCCCGTCCCCCAGCCGTGCAGCAAAGTCCGGCCGCTACCGGCAGATCTACGCTAACCCCTATGGACGGTAGGCTCACCACCTAGAATCGTATCCAGTCCTGTTGACCCGGTTGTGATGTGCACCAGCTCTGACCGTCGTGAATGGATTTCTGTCGCGGTCGTAAAGCCCATTGGCACCATCTTGCACGCTGCCAACGGACATAACTGTTTAGCTCAAACCCATGGTTGTAGGCGAATCCCAATCCTCACCTTCTGCCAGTATCTTCTCCGCCTTCGCCTCGCTGATTCCCTTCACTGTACACAGCTGCTTCTTCGGCGTGAAAGCGACCGCTTCGACCGTATGATAGCCTGAATCGCGTAACTTCTTCGTATCTGCGGATGAGACGCCGACCTCCTACAGTAGACCAAGTCAGCACAGAATCATCGAGAAAGCTGTCAGGTCGTCTGGTCACGGCTATAAGTCGACGAGCTTACGTGCAGCTTCTCGACTAGCAACGGCGCCATGATCATCGTCTCATCCTCCTCGCCCTCGCCACCGACAAATGGGTCTTGCTCCTGGCTGACCATGGCGTATCAGACTGTGTAGTAACGATGTGCAGATTTGGGGGTTGGGGTCTTATACGGTAGTGGTATATAGAGAGGTGATCACGAGCAGAAAAGCGAGGGTCGGATCGATAAGAGATCAAGGCGTAATGAAAAGACGTCGCGCCGCGAGAGACTTTCTTCTATGATCCTCCCCCCTTGGACGGGTCGCAGGATTTGCTGGTAGTCTTCGCCTGGCCATGCTTCCCCTACTTCGTTCTCAATGCCGCATGCCTCATGTATCACAGCTCATTTAAGCTTCTGTTTGGTGGCATACTCGACGGCCAGATCAGGAAGCAGAACCAAAGGCGCTCGCCCGAATCACTTGACTTGGCCATTCGAAGCTCTTTGACTTTTGATCACAACCGGGAAATCCTCTCAACTAGGCCATCGCGATGAACGGCGTCGAGGCATCTTTGAACCAGTCAATCACCGCCGCCTGGGCCCCCGCACCAAAGAAGCGCGTCAAACGATCCATCGGCCTGAACGGAGCTAGCAGCAGTACCTCCAACCTCCCTACTCCTACCGCTATAGATGACCCACTACCTAATCCTGTCAAGCGAAAGCGACCACGACATGACTTGGATCAACTCGTGGCGAAGTATGCGCCTCCCGACCTGAAGCTCGGCTTATTGGGCGGATTGAGAGAACAAATTACCCAGCTCATGGAGATCGTTGTGCTTCCCTTGCTTCACCCGGAGATCTACCTGCATACGGGATTGCCAAGACCACGAGGGGTACTGCTGCATGGTGTACCTGGAGGAGGTAAGACGCAGTTGGTACGATGTCTGGCTGGGGTGAGTCCAACAGTGGAAACCAGAGCTGACTGTCAGGAATTGGGGCTACCGTTCATCTCGGTATCTGCGCCATCGATCGTTTCCGGCATGTCGGGAGAGTCGGAGAAGACGTTGAGGGATACGTTCGATGAGGCCAAGGTGAGTGGCATCACTTACCGGAGCTGACAGCAGAAACTTGCTCCATGCCTCTTATTCTTGGATGAGGTAGATGCCATTACGCCCAAGCGGGATACGGTACAGCGGGAGATGGAAAGGCGTATAGTCGCGCAGCTGCTCACATGCATGGACGGTAAGGCTGCATCATGGCTGTCCGGCGATCGCTGATCAGAGCAGATCTGGCGGCTTATGAGGAGCCGGTCGTTATCATTGGTGCTACAAATCGGCCGGATGCACTGGATCCGGCGTTAAGGAGAGCGGGACGCTTCGATCACGAGATTGAGATGGGTGTGCCGAGTGTCGAGGGACGTGAAGAGTACGTCCAGCTGCCTTGACGCACTGATATGGACCTTACATACTTCAGGATCTTACGAGTACTCTGCTCTCATCTGCGATTATCCGGCGATGTAGATTTCCGCTGGCTAGCCAAGTCCACCCCAGGATATGTCGGTGCCGATTTGACAGCTCTCACAACGGAAACAGGAGTCATCGCGGTCAAGCGGATCTTTGACGACATTGGAGAGGGACGACTGGTCCTATCCGAAGCGGAGGGTGTGGAGAATATGCAGATTGAGGATCCACCATTCTCGACACTCCCGTCTGATCTCCGGTCAACACCCATAGCACGCTTCCTCATGTCCCACCCCTCTCCTCTCTCGTCCGACCAGCTCGATTCGATCTCGCTGCAACCATCGGACTTCATTACCGCGCTCAAGATCGTGCAGCCTTCAGCCAAACGAGAGGGCTTTGCCACGATCCCCGACGTATCGTGGGCGGATATCGGTGCTCTCGGTCAGGTCCGGGATGAGCTGCACATGGCTATTGTCCAGCCTATTCGACATCCAGAGCTCTTCAGTGTCGTCGGAATTGACGCACCAAGTGGAGTGTTACTTTGGGGACCGCCGGGGTGTGGAAAAACACTGCTCGCAAAGGCGGTCGCGAACGAGAGTCACGCAAATTTCATCAGCGTCAAGGGTCCGGAGCTGCTCAACAAGTACGTAGGCGAGAGCGAGCGTGCTGTCCGTCAAGTCTTCACCCGCGCCCGAGCATCTTCACCTTGCGTGATCTTCTTCGATGAGCTCGATGCGCTTGTCCCACGGCGGGACGACTCAATGTCCGAATCCTCAGCGCGAGTCGTCAATACCCTTCTCACCGAGCTCGACGGACTCGACTCCCGTAAGTCCGTGTACGTTATTGGCGCCACGAATCGACCCGACATGATTGACCCCGCTATGGTCCGACCGGGTCGACTAGACAAGCTTCTCTATGTGGACTTGCCGAGTGCTGCAGACCGGTCCGGCATCCTCATGACTCACACACGGCGGACACCGGTAGACGAAGCATCCTACACCGAGATTCACAGGATCGTTATGTCTGAGAAATGCGATGGCTTTTCTGGAGCCGACATTGCGGCTCTGGTCCGGGAGGCTGCAACGCTTGCTCTTCGGAATGCACTCGAAGGAGTGGGCGCTTTCGAGAGAGAAACTACGGACACCATCCGGGATACATCGAGTGTACGGGTCACAGCAGAACACTTTGCTGCAGCGGCTGAAAAGACGTTGCCGAGTGTGTCGAGGGAGCAGCGAGCCAGGTATGAGCGTATGAGGGATAAGTATGCTGGTCTGCCGACCAAAGGGAGGCGCATGAGGGATGCGGAGCCGGCAGAAGGGAATATGACTGCGTGATATGCCTATACCTTGCACATGATATCATGCACACATTGTACCTCCGCAGGTGGAAGCGAACTCGGTCGTGTTGGATTTCAGCCACCTTGGTGTGGGAGTTTGAAGACGTTATACAGATGATGGGGAAGCTACCAATTAGGCCTGTCTGTCGGCTAGATAGGCCGTGCAGTTTACATGCCTTTCATGTTACAAGTGGGTGGAATTCCGCAGCCATATAACTCTGTACAACGCGTCATGCG